>OKUG01000024.1_pt1 | contig 65927 bp, 40 predicted proteins | sample 1606721 | NCBI WGS metagenome assembly OKUG01 (sample SAMEA3882539, study PRJEB24775) | human gut metagenome | biome: human-associated habitat; feature: intestine environment; material: feces | place: Netherlands | collected 2009/2010
GACTTGACCAACTTTTTATAGTTAAGTTTTCATAAGCATTTCTTAATATAAGTTATTGATTTACAGACGATTAAATGTTAATTTAACGCAGTATTGTTAATAATAATCAAACAACTAAGATATTTAAAATCATGAATATTATCTCCAAGTTTTCCCTTTATGACATAATAGCTATGGTTATACCAGGCTTCACAATATTGCTATTCATCACCTCCATACTCGGTTATCAATGGACAATCAATGATGGTATGGTTAATTCTACAATATTCTGGATAGTGGCAGCAACATTATCTTATTGTCTTGGTATTATCAATGAAGTCATATCTAAACAGCTATGGACTGGACTAAGAAACAATCCCCATATAATATATGACCAGCTTAAAAAGTTAAAGAATGAAATTGGAACTTATAGCAACCTACCTGCTGGCAAAATGAACTTGGAAATACCTTCTTGCAGTTGTTATATGTGCAAATGCATATTGGGGACAATAGTCTTTGTCGGTTTTGCAGAAATGATTATTGATAAGCTAATTTCAATAAACGATATCCAACATGCCTCCACCTTATTAATCTGTTTTTTCTCCATGTTAGTTGCCATATTAGTTGTGTTGAGCTTGTTGACATATTATGAAAACAATGCTCTGACAAATGATGCTAAAGAACTTATAGATAAATATTATGAATCTTACTATAAGGTTAGTAGCAATCAATTCCATAGTGGTATATCGACCATAGAAAGTCAAGTGGCATTTTTACAAAACATGTCAACACCTATCTTTCTATTTGCAGTTCTACCAACTAGCAAATATGCTACTACTTTTGACTATTTTACAGATTTTCCCAATGACTTTTGGTATTATAACATCAAAGGATTGCTTATATTGCTATTCGTATTAATATTATACACGGTTTATAGGAGGATAGAAAAGATATATTATTTGATATGAAGCGATTACGAATATCTGAAAAGATTATAAGAAAATACAAATTATCCTTGTTTCTTTCAACTGAAAAGCGTATCTTTTCAGCCGTAAAGAATAAACCTTATTAAAACAAAGAGGTAGAATATGGAATTATTTGATAGCAAAAGAGAAGAAAGATTGGCTGCGGCAGCTAAAGCCGCAAAAGCTAATAAAGAAGCAGCAAAAGCTTTTTTGATTAGGGCAGGCATATTGTTACCAAGTGGAGAAGTTGCACCTCATCTGCGATAAGGCTATGAATGAATCACTTTCTTCTAGACGATCTAATTTGGTTATTGGATTCCATGGCTGTGCAAATCTGTAGTTGATGCCGTGGTTGCTGGCAAAACAGAACTTCTCGCTAGTACAAACGACTACGATTGGTTAGGTAATGGCATATATTTTTGGGGAAATAATGGGCTCAGGGGAGATTGACCGTGGATTTTTCTATGCTTTTTATCGAAAAACCTCCCACGATGCAGCAAAAATTACGTCCCGACGTAGCAACAGACGCGTCCGGACGTAATTTTTCGAAAAGATCTTTGGTATATTCCATTTTAATTATTATCTTTGCAGCATGAAAGGTAAATCATTAAAATAAGGAGGCAGAATATGGACAAAAAGAAAAATGAAAACTTCTTTCTGAAACTTATTAAGATTAAGAAAGAGATACGTGATTGTGTACAAAATGGAAGAGACCTGAAAGATGTAGAGAAAAACTATGGTATCAGATTCTCTAAACCCCTATAGCATTAAAAGATGACTGACCTGCTGAAGATTGAATCAAGAAACTCATCGTAAGTGAGTATGACGCATTTCTTCGGGAGAAAATGAAGAAGACAAAGAAACAAAAAGGCAACTATGAACATAGAGGAACTTGAAAGGCTTATAGCCAACGATGAAAACGTACATTTGGAGTTGAAAAAAACTACAGGTGAGTTGAAGGATGGTATGCACACTGCCTGTGCATTCCTCAATGGTGCTGGCGGTTGGCTGGTGTTCGGTGTAGCCCCTAAGTCTCTTAAGATTCTCGGACAGGAGGTTACGGATAATACACAAAGAGAGATAGCCCAAGCGTTGAGTGGTCTCGAACCAGCAGTTTCGATTGACATTCAATACATTGACGTGCCCGATAGACTAGGCTGTCAAGTCATAGCAATGTATTTCGAAGCATTCGTTTGGGGAACGGCACCTTATACCTATCATGGTAGCCCATATTATAAGGTTGAAAGTACCACGAAGCTGATGCCTCGCAATATGTTTGAGGAACGGCTGCGTGCCAACAAACCAAACTATTATGCCTGGGAGAGACAGTCGGCTGATGACATAACCATTGATGATATGGACGAGAAACTCATCAGGGGAGCTATACGGCTCGGCGTGGAGAAGAACCGCATGCCAGCCACAGCTTTGACAGAGCCTCTTTCGGATGTACTCAGAAAACTTGAACTAATGAACGATGGCGTTCCCAATAACGCTGCTGCCGCCCTGTTTTCCACCAAATTAAGGGGCTACACGCAGATGCAGCTGCGTTTGGCTCGTTTCCGCGGAATCAATAAGATAGAGTTCATCGACAACCAAAGGGTGGAAGGAAATTTCTTCCAACTGCTTGATGCCGGTATGGCTTTCTTCTTGAAGCACCTGAACATGAGTGGCAAAATTGTTGGCTTCCGTCGTGAGGAAAATATGGAGGTGCCAGCCGAAGCGTTGAGGGAAGCCCTTACAAACAGCCTTTGTCATAGGCAGTTCGAGAAGTACAACCTTACGCCAAGTATTGCCATATATGATGACCGCATAGAGATTGAGAATCCTGGTGTATTGCCGCCACAACTCAACACAGAAACAATCAAACAGTCACACAGTTCCTATCCATACAATCCCATCATGGCGGAAGTGCTTTACCGCACCACTTTCCTTGAAAGTTGGGGGTCTGGCGCATTCCGTATCATGGAGGCTTGCAAGGCACAGAATGCTCCAGAACCGAAGTGGAGCATCAACGGTGGCTTCATTTGCGTGACATTCGTGCGGCCTGTAACCGATCCGATGAAGACTCCTGTGGGGATGCAACTGGGATTAAATTTGAACCAAGTACGAACCAAGTACGAACCAAGTACGAACCAAGTTAAAGATTTAATTCTAGCTGTTTCTGAAGATTATTTATCAACAGGGGAAATGATGAAAACTTGTGGATTAAAGAGCCGACTGAGATTTAGGACAACCTATATTTTGCCAGCCCTCGACGAAGGGGCTATAGAGCGTAAATATCCTGATATCCCAAACCATCCTCGCCAACAATATAGGTTGACAGAACAGGCCATAGAATGGAAACGTGGACAAAAGAAAAGTTTATAGACTTTTTGGCCTTATTGAAGAAAGCGAAATCACGAATTGTGATTTTGAACGCAGGGCAATGAAAAATAAATAATGCTGAATAATTTAAAATAAGGAGGTAAATATGGACAACAAGAATCTTTCATCAGAAGCGTTGCTCTCTAACAACGGAGATATGACTTCTTTTCGATATGGCAATAGTAATATCCGATTTCGTACTTCTAAATGCCTCAAACGATACACAGAGGTCAAGGAATGGGATAATGGATATATTGTTTGTATAGGGCATTCTTGCTATTGGACAGGTAACAAACCTGACCTCCCAGTTATGGGCTCAGGAGAGATTGTCTATACACGGACAATCTCCCCTGAACCGAAATACTACAAATGAATTGTGACTTTGTAATCACTGCATGTAGATCGAAAGGCCAAACAATAGATGTCGTCGAAAATTTTCTTTTTATCTCTCTCAAATATTTTCGACCTGTATGGTTGAAATAGTTTTATATCTCCTCGCAAGCCACCATTTCCGCTCCGCGGTAGATAACCACCAGCTTGTGGAGCTTTGTAGTCTTTACTGCCTCTCTGACCATATCACTGTCCGCATAGCGAGAGATTTGAGCTGAAGCCTCCTCGAAGAGCTTTTTTACTTGCTCATCTGTGGTTTGGCTCTTGCAATATTTCAACTCGATGCTATATGAATCTACCATGTCCTTGTAGATGTCACAGAGCGGAGAGAGGAAGATGTCGGCATAGCCGCCGTCATTGTCCAGCTCAGAGATAGGGCGATAGAACTTGTTCTGGCTTGTCATCGCCAAGGTGAAGCCATGCACGAAAGCCTCTCCCTTCTGCTTGTCTCGCTGGGAGGAGTACTTCTTCAGGCAGTCGGCGATATACTCAAAGTATAGCTTGAATTGCCCATCGTATGCCAGTTTGCTCTCCAATTTACCCTTGCTATATCTATCATATACCAAGTCGTTCTCCTTGTAGGTGTCGAGCAGGTAGGTGTACATCTGGTCTCGCACCACCTCATTCGGGACGATGAACTTGGTCTCACCCTTGTATGTTCCGTCTATCGTCACCATGCCGAAATAGAACAGCAGGCTGAGGAAGTTGTCTGGGTCGTTGATTCGCTCGGCAGGGAAGTTCTCGTTGAGCGTGCCTATCACGAATCCCTGGGTTACCAACTGCTGGATGATGCTGGCATCGTGGGCGAACTCCTTGTCGTGGCGGATGAGCATTCGCAACTTGTCATAGTCGATACGGATGTTGGTCTCTACCATGGAGTCGGGGATGTCGTACTCATTATCTATATAGTTGCTAATGAAATTGAGTACCATCACGGAGTTGTACATCGTGGTCTTGCCATAGCTCTTGACGGCAAAGCAATAGTTGTCGTACCAAGGCTTCATCACCTTGATCAGCTCATCGGTGGTGTGATTGAACGGCAGGACGCTGCGGTAATAATCCAGCATCTCTCTCACTTCTTCTTCCGTGAAGCCCGTCATCTCATTGAATTTTGGGCTTAGCGAGTAGTTGGTTCCGATGTTGAATCCGCTGGTCAGGTCGTCCATGGTCACAGGGCTTACTCCCGTGACGAACACTCTGCCCAGAGTATTGCCAGCCGCACCCTTGATGGTGTTGAAGAACTGGCGCAAGTATCCCTCTCCGTGGGTCTGGTTGCGATACCTCACGAGATGCTCCTCATGGGCGAGAATCATGTTGGTGAAGTTGTCGTACTCATCGATGAAGAGATAAATCTTCTTCCCCACCTCCTGGCATTTCTGGCAAAGAAACCTCAACTTGGATACCGCATCAGGCTCCTGTTGCAATCCTTCCTTGGTACCAGCAGGAAGAATATGTGCATAGATGTCGCAGAAGAAATTGAATACAAGGCGACAATGGTTGTCCAATCCATCCTTATAATCATCCAATCCTGCTGCCACCTCGGCAAAATTGAGGTGGATGATGAGATATGTATTATGCTCTGGTGTAGGATTCTGCCCGATGTATAGCTTGCCAAAGATTTCATCAAACTTGTCTTTCTTGTTGATGTCATAGTAATTCTCAAGCATGGAGAGGGTAAGTGTCTTGCCGAAACGGCGAGGGCGAATATAGAAGAAATACTTGTTGGATTCTTCTATTTGCTCTATGAAAGGAGTCTTGTCCACATAGTAACAATCCTCTTTTATGACATCCTCAAAATTCTGCATGCCGTATGGTATGCGCTTGCGATAAATGCGCTTTGGTCTTACTATCATAACTCAGTTTGATTATTCGTTTTTGAATCTGATGGCAAAGATAATACTTTATCTCCTAATCTCCAAAACTTTTCCCGAAAAACTTCTAACACGATGCAGCAAAAATTACGTCCCGACGTAGTATTTCCTACGTCCCAACGTAGCTACAGATACGTTCCGACGTAATTTTTCGAAAAGATCTTTGGTATATTCCATTTTAATTCTTCTATAAAAACTCCAGCAGTTATAGGTGCCGTTATAGATTTAGGTTATTGTTTCGATTTATGCCTCTACTTAAAATTTATGGCACATGTGCCACTTTTTTTAAGTGCAAAGATATGTGAAAGTAGAGTTCTAACCAAAAATTTTTAGATTTATTATACTAAAAAGGTGTGCCTACCAGCTACGCGAATTCAACAAGGTGGCTGAACAAGCATAATAATGCGGCTGAACAAGCGTAACGAGACGGCTCATCTGGCACAAGGATACGACTGCGCTGGGTCAAAGATATAGATTAGGAGGTTCAAGGAGTCTGTATCTGAGGTTCAGAGAGATTGTATCTGAGGTTCAAGCAGACTGCTTCTTGAAGATTCCCACTAGGCTCGGCAGCTCTGCTGAGCCTAGTCAGCAGCTCTGCCGACTGCAGTCAGCAGAGCTGCCGAGCCTAGTGACAACACCCCATTATCGTACAACTACACACTCTTTAGTCGTACGACTGTATACCCTTTAGTCGTACAACCATAAGCCTACAGTTGTACAAGTATAAACTCATTGACAGTACAATAGTAGTTTTATAACTCAAACATTTTCCCAAAAATCCTTGCTTCTTTCAAAAGAAAAGCGTAACTTTGCAACCGAATATTAATTTTAGGAGGAAATCTATATGGAAGAGCTAAAAGATAAATACATTCGATTCGATTGGGCAATCAAACGATTGCTTCGTCAGAAGGCTAACTTTGGAGTACTTGAGGGATTCCTTACTGTGTTTATCGGTGAGCCTATCAAGATTATCGACATATTGGAAAGCGAGGGTAATCAACAGGAAGCCGACGACAAGTTTAACAGAGTTGACATCAAGGCGAAAAATAGCAAAGGGGACATCATCATCGTGGAGATACAGAACACAAGTGAGCTGTATTATCTGGAGCGCGTACTCTATGGGGTGGCAAAGGCTATTACCGAGCATATCAATCTCGGCAACACCTACAAAGAAGTAAAAAAGGTATATTCCATTAGTATACTTTATTTTGACCTTGGCAAAGGGTCGGACTATATCTATGTAGGACAAAACAATTTTATCGGCCTGCATACGCAAGACCAACTCATCATCAGTACCAAGGAGAAAGATACAATCGTGAGAAAGTCGCCTGCCGAAATATTCCCAACCTATATGCTAGTGCGCGTAAATGAGTTCAACAAGGTTGCCAAGTCTCCATTGGAGGAATGGGTTGATTACCTCAAAAACGGAGTCATCAATCCTGACACGAAAGCACCAGGATTGCAAGAAGCTCGCGAGAAGCTGAAATACTACTCTATGTCGAATGCCGAACGGCACGCCTACGATGAACATGTCAATGCCATCATGATTCAAAATGACGTTCTTGGAAACGCTAGATTAGAAGGGCATGCAGAAGGCAGAGCAGAAGGCAGAGCGGAAGGTAGAGCAGAAGGTAGAGCAGAAGGTAGAGCAGAAGGTAGAGCAGAAGGTAAAACTGAAGAAAAAAATGCCATCGCCCTAAAAATGCGTCAAGCTGGTCTGCCTATAGAGCAAATCATGCAATTCACAGGGCTATCGGAAGAAAATATCAAATCATTATAAACAGAATTGGTCGGTGCCTCTAATGGCATCGACCCTTTTTATGAGATAATGCATAACGAGACGGCTCATCGGGCGCAAGGATTATAATTAAAAAATACAACAAGGTGAAAAGATTTATAATGATACTATGCTTCATCTGCACATACACACTACAGATGGCGGCACAAACATGGATTGGAACTTGGGCTACGGCACCGCAGACTGTGGTGAAAGCGTTTATGCCCTATAATAACAACATGACAAACCGTTCGGTTCGCCAGATAGTAAAGGTAAGCGTGGGAGGCGACGTGATAAGACTGAAACTGAGCAATATCTACTCGATGCAACCCGTAGTGATACGCTCCATCTATATCGCCCACGCCAAAGACTCCTTCAAGATTGATGCCAAATCGGCTCAATACTTCAAGTTCGGCAACAGCTACAAGGCTACTATCCCTGCCGGCAGACAGATAGTGAGCGATGCCCTGAAGTTCAATCTCAAGAATCTGGAGCGCGTAGCCATCACCATAAACTACACCTCGGCTCCCGATGTGCCTACCGTTCACATGGGCTCACGTACCACCTCTTATATCATGAAGGGAGTAACCAATGCCCACTCCAACTTCGAAAAGGCTTTCCGCGAGAACCACTGGTACAACATCAGCGGTATCGATGTGTATACGATGAGCACCAACATGAGCGCCATCGCCATCATGGGCAACTCCATCACCGACGGCAAATGTTCTACGGATAATGCCCAGAACCGGTGGCCGGATGTTATGTCGGAGATGCTGCAGCTGAAACATAAGATAACCAACCAGGGTGTACTGAACCTGGGCATCGGCAACAACCGCGTAACCGTGCCGGGCGGTTTCGGGGCACTCGCCAAGGAACGCTTCGACCGAGACATTCTGATGCAGAGCGGCGTAAAGAAGGTAATTATCTTTGAAGGCATCAACGACATAGGTGCTGCCAAGAGCGGCAACAGCGAGACGGTAGCCCGCCAGATTATAGAGAGCATACAGGGAATGATGAGGAAGGCGAAGGCCCGGAAGATGAAAGTTTATCTGGGCACCATCACGCCTTTCAAGGGTGCCGGCTACTACAGCCATTTCCACGAAGCAGCCCGACTCTATGTAAACGACTGGATTCGAAGTCAGGCAAAGAAAGCAGATGGCATTCTAGACTTCGCCAAGCTGCTTCAAGACCCGAATGATGACAGAAGGATGAAGCGGGAATATGCCAGCAACGACTGGCTCCACCCGAATCCTGCAGGCTACAAGGCGATGGGAATCTATGCTGCCGACATTATCAAATAAAAAAGCCGCCCTATTACAGGCGGCTTTTAATATATATAATAAGATGTTTTACTTCAAGACAATCTTGCAATCGTCCAGGCTCTCTACGGTAGCGAGCGCCTCATAACGGATTCCCTCTTTGCGCAGGAAGTCACCACCATGCTGGAAAGCCTTCTCGATGATGAAACCCATCGCCTCAATCTTGGCACCAGCCTTCTCGCAAAGGTCCATCACGCCCTTAGACGCATTACCATTGGCAAGGAAGTCATCGATAAAGATAACATGGTCCTCAGGAGTAAGATAACTGTTGCTCACACAAACCGTATAATCGCGGTCCTTTGTAAAAGAGTGAACCACAGAGGTAATCATACCCTCCATAGTCTTAGGCTGCTTTTTCTTCACAAATACAACAGGAAGATTGGTCAGATAACCTACCATGATGGCAGGCGCGATGCCCGAAGCCTCAATAGTAACAATCTTGTTGTACTTGATATCCTTGAAAAGGCGCACGAATTCCTTAGCTAAGTCCATCATCAGAATAGGGTCCATCTGATGGTTTACAAAGCTGTCTACTTTTAAGATTCCACCAGGAAAGCATCTGCCCTCCTGCATAATTCTTTCTTTCAGTAAATCCATTATGACTTGAACTTTAATATGATTATTGGGTGCAAAATTACTACTTTTTTCGCAAACAAGGAAGTTTATCGCCCAATAATTTTGTTTTGTCTGCAATTTAGCGTAATTTTGCAGCAGAAATGAATAAGATGTTCAGGGAGCATGATATGATACCCCCTATAAAACTATAAGAATATGAATCCATATATCAAACAATTCCCCGACCTCATGGCGGGCAAGAAAATCATGTATGTTCACGGTTTCCTCTCTTCTGCACAGAGCGGCACCGTAAAGATGTTGCAGGAACTGATGCCGAATGCCACCCTCTTGGCTGAAGACATCCCGGTACATCCGGAAGAGGGCATAGAGATGCTGCAGAAGATGGCGGAGACTGAGAAGCCCGACCTCATCATCGGTACCTCGATGGGAGGCATGTATACCGAACTACTGAAAGGATTCGACCGCATCCTCGTAAACCCTGCCTTCGAGATGGGCAATACGATGAGCAGCATGACCGGCAAGCAGGAATTCCAGAACCCGAGAAAGGACGGAGTGAACGAACTGATGGTTACCAAAGGCCTCATCAAGGAATACCGTGACTTTACCGAGCGTTGCTTCCAGGACATTACTCCCGAGGAACAGCAACGTGTTTACGGTCTCTTCGGCGATGCTGATCCGCTGGTTCATACCTTCGACCTCTTCCATGAGCACTATCCACTCGCCATCCCATTCCATGGCGAGCACCGACTTATCGACAAGGTAGCATTCCACTATCTCTGTCCGGTTATCCGCTGGATTGACGACAAGCAGAACGACAAGGAGCGCCCTATCGTATACATCGACTTCGATGCCCTGCACGACAGTTACATGAAGGCAACCAGCTCGATGCACAAGGCTTACGAAATGCTGATAGAGCATTACAACGTATATATCGTAGCCCCAGCGCCAACCAACGACCATGAATACATGGCGAAGGTACAGACTTGGGTGGAGGAATACCTCTCTACCCCAGCCTACAACCACATCATCTTCTGCAACCAGAAGAACCTGCTCTACGGCGATTACTTCATCGACCCTAGCCCATGCGATGGTTTCATGGGTACGACGATAGAATACGGCAGCGATGAATTCAAGACCTTCGAAGAAATCATCACCTTCTTCGAAAGACTGAGAGGACAGTGATTTAGTTAATAGTTTATAGCAAAAAAGGTGCAACTCACTTTCTTACTTGTGAGTTGCACCTTTTTATCTATAAAAATCTTTGATTCTTATGCCTTATCCAGATTCTTCGGCAACACGAGGTTCAGGATAACGGCGAGCAGGAAGACTACTGCCACACAGTTATCAGCAAAAACGGTGCGTACAATCTCTGGGAAGATGTTAAACATACCTGTTGCAGATGTGAATCCGAGACCTACGCTGAGCGAGAGGCTCACGATGACCATGTTGCGCTGAGAGAAGCCGGTACGCGCCATCATGCCGAAACCGGCAAAGAGGATGCTACCGAACATCATGATGGTACAGCCGCCCAATACAGCCTGAGGAATCGTAGTCAATACATAACCGATAGCTGGGAAGATACCACCGATAATCATGATGATGGCACCCATGGCAATTGTAAAGCGGTTCACCACTCCCGACATCGCTGCCAAACCTACGTTCTGACTGAAAGAAGTGATAGGAGTACAACCGAAAAGACCGGAAACCGAACTGACGAAACCATCGCAGCAGACTGCCGCACCCATCTCCTTAGTCTTAGGATCACGCTTCAACGCACTGTTGCAGAGCGCAGAAGTATCACCAATCGTCTCTGTGGCAGAAACCAGATATACTGCTACCACCGAGAGAATAGCACCGATATTGAATTCAGGAGTGAATGGAAGAAGCTTTGGCAAAGCTACGATAGAGAGACCAGAAAGTCCGCTGAAATCTATCATTCCCATAAACAGCGCCAGAATGTAACCTACCAGCAGTCCTACCAATACAGAGAGTGAACGCAAGAAACCCTTGACGAAAATCTGACAAAGCAGACAAGCCAGCAAAGTGACAGAACCCACAACCCAGTTGTTCATGCTACCGAAATCAGCAGCACCCTGACCACCCGCAAAAGAGTTGGCACCAACAGGAAGGAGCGAGAAACCAATGGCTGTTACCACGGTAGCGGCTACTACAGGCGGAATGAGCTTGATCCAATACTTGGCGAAAAGTCCGAGTGTTCCTTCTACCAGACCACCAATGATGACAGCGCCTATCAAAGTACCCATACCATGAGCACCGGCAATGGCGATGGCGAGCGAAAGGAAGGTGAAGGAGATACCCATCACGATAGGAAGGCGAGAACCGATACGCCATACCGGATAAAGCTGCACCAAGGTACCGATACCGGCGATGACCATACAGTTCTGGATAAGCACGGCGCTCACCGAACTGTCCAAACCTATCGCACCAGCGAGAATCATGATTGGCGCAATATTGCTGACAAACATCGCCAGCACATGCTGAAGACCAAATGGGAGTGCTTTACCTACGGGCACTCTGCCGTCTAATTTGTAGAGATTTTCTATTGACTGTTCCATTGTCGTCATAATAATTAGAGAAATTCCATTATCCATCAATTCAGGGTCTTTTCTGAATTTGGCGACAAAATTACAAAGAAAATCTGAGAAATCGTTCCTTTTCTCCATTTTTCTCTATCCCGCATGATAGAATACAAGAAGAATCTACGAAAAAAGGAAGGCTGCTGTTCATATTCCGTGCAACCTTCCCTTTTTATCTTATTAATTAATACTCCGTCTTTTCCGCATTTTCCTCCCACATGCGGAAAGCACCGAGCGCCTCATCGCGCATCAGGGCAATCATCGGCTTGTGGCGGTCTTCTATCTTGCGGTCTATCTCCTCGTAGATAAACTCATCATCGAAACCTATCTTTGCCGCATCCTTCCGGTCGTTGGCATAATAGATACGGTCGAGATGTGCCCAATAGATGGCACCCAGGCACATCGGGCAAGGCTCGCAGGAGGTATAGATCTCGCAACCTTCCAGATTGAAGGTCTTCAATTTGCGGGTAGCCTGTCGGATACAGTTCACTTCGGCATGAGCCGTAGGGTCGAGGTCGATGGTTACACTGTTGGAAGCCTCAGCGATGATAATACCATCCTTGGCAATCACAGCACCAAAAGGTCCGCCACCCGTCTTCACGCTATTCTTTGAGAGCTCAATGGCTCTATGCATCAATTCTTCCTTTGTCATTGCTTAATATTTTTAGATTAATAATACCCCTTCTTTCAATTGGGGGCTACAAATATACAAAAAAGAAATGATACGGCAAGCATTTCATGCATTATTTTTTAGTACTTTTGCTGCAAAGATACACTTTTTCGCACGAATATCCGACACTTTACTACATTTTTTTGCACGAACGCCCTAAATTTCCTTAAATACGCATTCCTGTTCAACAGTTAATTATCAATAATTATAAATACCTTTATTATAAGAGTAGTTATAATTTTCGTAACTTTGTAGCCTATGAATCAAAACAATATCAGCGCCGCAGAACTCTTCCTTAGGGTAAGAGAACTTTTGATACTCCCCGAACTGGAGCCGAAGACACGCAACAAGATGATGCACGATACGCTCATCCTCTGCTGCCACGAAGGAGTAAAGGAAACGAAACAGGCTTTCGGTAACCTTTTCTCCCAGGTAGATTATCTCTGTAAGGCTCACGGCATCAAGGTGGCAGACAAGATTGCCATCCAGACCATGCGCCGGCACAGTAATTCGCAGGAACCGCTCTCAAGCGAAGATTTGAAATATGATGCACGTGCCCTAGCCATCTTCATCTCTGCCGTATTCGGAGTGGATGTTCCCCACGAGCTGAACGTGCTCATTCCCCATACCAACCGCCCTTATCAGAAAGGACTGGAAATCAACAACCGCCGCATCCGCTGCATCGTGAAGAACTGGGACAGCGATTTCATCCGCGTGGATATTGACCAGGATGCTGACGAAGAGGAATATCTCGTTCAACTGAAAGATAAAGAGAACCATATCGACCATACCTACCTCTGGGATATCCTGAAGGAAGGTATGCAGCTCAACCTGCTCGACTGTCAGGTGAAACAGCCCGTCATCACTCCCCGACTCATCGTGGTAGAACCCGATTATCTGGTAGATATCAGTAGCATTGCCACCTGCTTTACGGCTTTCGGTCATCATCCCCTGCTCTATCTGCTGAACCAGATGAAGCCCCGCGCCAACACCCAGGCTACCCTGCTCGGTAACTTTGCCGGTGCGGCGCTGGATGACATCATCAATACAAACGGCAAATACCAGATGAACGAAACCATAAAGACGAATTTCAGGGAGAAAGCACTGGAGTTCTGCACCTGTCCCTGGTTTGATGCCAAGAAATTCTATACCGATGCCAACCAGCAGGCATTCAATCTGCAGCAGGTAGTGGATATTCTCTTTCCCCGCACCGCATCACAGGCACAGATGTCAGCCTTCCGTGGCGAAAGTCTTTACGACAGGAAGAAAGCCATCCTCGAACCTTCGTTCGTCTGCGAAGCACTCGGCATACAGGGACGTGTGGACCTGATGACCACCGACTGCAAACTGCTGGTGGAGCAGAAATCGGGACGCAACATGAATATCGAAACCCATCAGGTTGATCCGGGGTATCACAGTTATCAGCTGGAGCCCCACTATGTACAGCTACTGCTCTACTATGGCGTATTGCAGCACAACTTCAAGCTGAGCAACGACCGCGTGAATATCCGTCTGCTCTATTCCAAGTATCAGCCGCAAGACGGACTGATGGTGGTGGCGTATTACCACAAACTCTTCCAGGAAGCCATCACTTACCGCAACCAGCTGGTAGCCGCCTCTTTCGAGATAGCCAAGGAAGGTTTTGAACACGCACTCAACGAGTTTACACCCGATGTGCTCAATGTAGCAGGCACACAGGACTTCTTCTACAACAAGTATCTGAAGCCGCAGATAGAAGCCATCACCAGTCCGCTCCACAACCTCACCCCATTAGAGGAGGCTTACTTCTGCCGCATGATGACCTTCGTGTTGCGGGAACAGATGATCAGCAAGGTGGGCGCACAGGAAGGTACCAACACATCCAGTTCCGACCTCTGGACCATGCCACTCGCCGAAAAGAAAGATGCGGGCAACATCTATACCGACCTGCACATCATCCGAAAGGAACAGAGCAGCGCAGGAAGCGGATATGATACCATCACCCTGAGCGTGCCCGACCAGGGAAAAGACTTCCTGCCCAACTTCCGCATCGGCGACATGGTATATCTCTATACCTACAAGCTGAAGGAAGAACCCGATGTGAGAAAGGCTATATTATATAAAGGTGCACTGCAGGAGATTCACAGCGATGAGATTGTGGTGCATCTCACCGACGGACAGCAGAATGCCGATATCTTCGAGATGAATCTGCCTTACGCCATAGAACATGGAACGAGCGATGCAGCGACAGGCGGAAGCATCCGCAACCTGCACCAGTTTATCTGTGCACCCAAGGAGAAGCGCGACCTGCTGCTGGGACAGCGTGCTCCGCAAAGAGATGCCTCGCTTACATTAACCAGACATTACGATGATGTACTGGACGACATCATTCTCCGTGCCAAGCAGGCACAGGATTACTTCCTGCTCGTGGGACCTCCGGGAACAGGAAAGACCAGTCGTGCCCTGAAGTTTATGGTAGAAGAAGCATTGAACGATGGAACGGGAATGCCGACAGCAGAAAGCATCGCCTCGGGAGGCAAGACGGCTCAGCAGCCTGCATCCTCCATCCTCCTGATGAGCTATACCAACCGAGCCGTAGATGAAATCTGCGAGATGCTGGTAGATTCCGGCATCCCATTCCTTCGCCTCGGCAGCGAGTACTCCTGCGACGAGCGGTTCCGCCCTTATCTGATAGAGAAAGCCATCAGCAACTGTCCGAAACTCGAAGCCATCAAACAATATATAATAGGAACGCGTGTAATCGTGGGCACCACTTCGATGATGACCTCCAAGCCGTTCATCTTCTCGCTGAAGCACTTCAAGCTTGCCATCATCGACGAGTCGAGCCAGATACTGGAGCCAAATCTCATCGGTCTCTTATCAGCAGTAGATAAGTTCATCCTCATTGGCGACTACAAGCAGTTGCCAGCCGTGGTGCAGCAGAGCGAGCAGGATTCAGGCATTCCTACCATCAACGACAGTCAGAAAGGTGGCATCATCGACATGAGCATCCTGCAGGACATCTGTCTTACCAACTGCCGCAACTCCCTCTTCGAACGTCTGATTCATTGGGAAGATTACGAAGAGCGCAGCGAATTCATCGGCATTCTGCGCCGCCAAGGAAGAATGCATCCCGAGATTGCAGAGTTTCCTAACCGGATGTTCTACCGTCGGGAGAAACTGGAACCCGTGCCATGTCCACACCAGTTGGAGACAGAACTGTCATACACCCTTCCATCAGAAGATGCGCTCGACGACCTGCTGAAGGAGCACCGCATGATATTCCTCCCATCCAAATTCTGCAAGGAACCGAATGTATCCGATAAGATCAATGCCAACGAGGCAGCAATCGTGGTAGACCTGCTTCGCCGCATCCACCGCTTCTATGGAGAACGTTTCGATGCCAAGAAGACGGTAGGCGTCATCGTTCCTTACCGCAACCAGATAGCCATGGTGCGCAAAGGCATCGAAAAGCTCGGCATTCCGGAACTGGAGAAAATCAGTATCGATACCGTAGAGCGGTACCAGGGCAGCCAGCGAGATGTCATCATCTACAGTTTCACCATCCAGAACATCTGGCAGCTCGACTTCCTTGCCGGCAACAGTTTCGTAGAAGACGGCGCCATCATCGACCGCAAGCTGAACGTAGCCATCACCCGTGCCCGAAAGCAGATGATTATGACAGGTAACCCGGAGATATTGCGCAATAATCAGATTTTTAGCGAATTAATGAACTATGTGAAGGAAAAAGGAGGATATTTTTAAAATTTCCCCCAAAAAGTTTGGTGATACGGAAATAAAGTCCTATCTTTGCATTCGAATTATACACAAAAGGATAAACAAGAGACATAGATACAGATATAGGATTCCGGTGCTTCACTGGCACTGGAATTCTTTATTTTTTATGCTACTTGCCAACCGATTATTAATAACATTAAAACAACAAGAAAATTATGGCTTACATGTCACAAGAAGGCTACGACAAACTCGTAGCTGAGCTGAAACAGCTCGTATCTGTAGAGCGCCCTAAGGCATCAGCCGCAATTGCTGAAGCCCGCGACAAGGGTGATTTAAGTGAGAATTCTGAGTATGATGCCGCTAAAGAGGCACAGGCTCATCTGGAAGATAAGATCAATCGCCTGAAGCTCACCATTGCCGAGGCCAAGATTATCGATACCAAGCAGCTCAGCACCGACAGCGTGCAGATTATGTCGAAGGTAGAGATGACCAACATGGCTAACAAGGCAAAGATGACTTATACCATCGTGAGCGAGAGCGAGGCAAACTTGAAGGAAGGAAAGATTTCCATCAAGACTCCTATCGCACAGGGATTGCTCAACAAGAAGGTAGGTGAGGTTGCAGAAATCAAGATTCCTCGCGGCACCATCAACCTTCGCATCGACAAGATTTCATTTGAATAAAACGGAATAAAAGGAACTATCATATCGGCAGCGATGCCCGTATGACGGTTCCTTTTTATGTTATATGTAAGCCAACCCGATATACTCTACAGAAAATGAAAGTAGCCGATGCAACGACATCAAAAAGAGAATAAGATAATATGTATTATAAATTATTAATTATAAATTGATTAGCGATTATGGCAAGCATTTTTTCAAAGATTGCAGCAGGAGAGATTCCTAGCTACAAGTGTGCAGAAAGCGACAAGTTCTATGCTTTCCTCGACATTAGCCCTATCGGCAAAGGTCATACTCTGGTAATTCCCCGTAAGGAGGTTGATTACATCTTCGATATGGAAGACAAAGACCTGGCTGAGTTTGAGGTTTTCGCCAAGAAGGTAGCCAAGGCTATCAAGGCAGCCTTCCCATGCAAGAAAGTGGCGCAGGTTGTTTTGGGTCTGGAGGTTCCTCATGCCCATATCCACCTCATCCCAATGAACAGCGAAGCTGATGTAAACTTCCGCAAGGAGCATCTCAAACTCACAGAGGAAGAGTTCAAGGAAATTGCTGATAAGATTTATACAGAATTCAAGAAACTTTAAATGCAAGAAGTTTCAAACAGAAAAAGAGCTGCGAAGCATATTCGCAGCTCTTTTTATATCTTTATTTCATAAGCCCTTGCTTAGACGAACTCATCGCCTTTCTTCATCTGCACCTCGTTTACATATTTACGCACCAGGGCAGAAGAATCTTCTTTCTTGCATATCAACAATACATTGTCATTCTCGGCTACTATGAAACCATCCAGTCCGTTTAATACAGCCAACTTTCCTTTAGGCAACTTGATTACATTGTTGTGACAATTCTCCATCATCACATCGCTATCAATAACCACGTTGTCATCGCTGCTCTTCTGCATCGCCTCGTAGATACTGTGCCAGGTACCCAGATCAGCCCAGCCGAAGTCACACTTCATCATATAGACATTGCTAGGTTTGTCAAGCACTCCGAAATCTACTGATATATTAGGATAAGAAGAGAAGCTCTCTTTCATGTATGCATTCTCTGTCTCCACACTGAATTCGGGATACTGTTTATCGTAATCACGGAGTACAGGGGGCAGAATTTTGCAGAAACACTCACGCAGATACTTCACATTAGAAAGGAATAAGCCCGTATTCCAATAGAACTCTCCACTCTCTACAAAAATCTTGGCAAACTCTCTTTCCGGCTTTTCTGTAAACGACTGTACCTTATACAATCCGTTGCCGATAGCTTCGCCCATCTGAATATATCCATATCCAGGTTCAGGACGGGTTGGTTTCACACCCATCGTCAGGAAACGGTCATGTTCTGCCACAAAAGCCAGACCTTCCAATACGTTTTCCCGGAAAGCATCTTCATTGAAGATAGCCTGATCCGAAGGAGTGGCGATGATGCAGGCATCAGGATTGAGCATCGAGATGCGATGATTGGCCCATGCCATGCTAGGTGCCGTATTGCGATGAATAGGTTCCGCCAATATCCGTTCTGCAGGAACCTCAGGCAACTGTTCCTTTACCAGTTGAACATATTCTTCATTTGTGTTGATAAATATATGGTCGGCAGGCACGATCTTTGCCATACGGTCAAAGGTTTGCTGAAGCTGGGTGCGCCCCACTCCAAAGAAGTCGACAAACTGCTTCGGATAGTTGCTGCGGCTGCAAGGCCAGAGTCTGCGGCCCTTACCTCCCGCCAATATCACACAATAATTATTTCCGTTACTCTTCATATCTTGAGTCTAATATTTTGTTGGTTTTCAAAATTCATCTGTAAAGTTAGTGATTATCCGTGAAAGTGCCAAAGATTTTCTTGAAATTTAATAAAGTGGACTATAAAAACAACAAAAATTTAATGTTTCTGCATTAAAAATGCATTTTTAGAAAAAAAAGTCACTAAAAAGTTTGTCAGTTCAAAAATTATTAGTACCTTTGCAACCGCAAATAAGCAAAGTGGTATTTGCCCAGATGGCGGAATCGGTAGACGCGCTGGTCTCAAACACCAGTGGAGCAATCCATCCCGGTTCGATCCCGGGTCTGGGTACAATTTAAGACAAGGAAGTAGTTGTAAATCAAAAAGTTACACTGCTTCCTTTCTTTTTTGGTGCAACATTGGTGCAACATATCAGAAAAAAGATAAGTTTTCCCCACTTTTGGGGAATATTTCTGATTCTAAACATTTCCATATCTGCCGAAAAAAGGCACACCACACACAAGAATAACACCCCACCCTCCCCCTTTGGAAAGTTATATAATTATAGCCCACCCCCAAGAATAATTTTTTATTTTTTTGAGAAATCCACATTTGGGTTATCTACCATAAAAAATGGGCATGAATAGCACTACACCATCCACACCCAAATTATTAGCTTTCAATTTCAAGTGCCTCCTGAATTTTTGCGGATAAATCCCATTTACTTTCAGGTGATTCTTGAATTTTATCAAGTAACTGCTTAATCTGTCTTTTTCTTGCCTTCTTGTCTGCTATCGTAAGCACTTCATCAGGTACGGAATTAATCTTAGCATAAAGCAGCTTCTTCACATCTTCAAGGGGATGCCCTTGATTTATAGATTCCTCCGAGATAGCTAATGCCAAAATATCAGCAGTGGATAAATCTTTTTTATCTTTTGGAATTATTACATTTTTCATGGGAATTAATCTTTGATATTGTAAATACAAATCTTCCTTTATGGTTGCTTGCCATTTTGGGTTTGCAAGGTCATAAAGATGAAGCGCAACACCTTTGTTAAGACTTTCAGGCTTCAAATAATGAGCTTCCCACTTTAGAAAGTTATCATCAGGATTCCATCCCAAACTTTGAAGGGCTTTTTGTCTATCAAAACTTTGTTTGTTCTTGATATTCCTACCAGCATCATACATCTTTAAGCTAGCATTCCTATCCGACCACCATCTAAAATTCCCCTTGTCTTTAGCTTTTTCTTCTTGTGTTAAGTGTTCCTGATTCTTTGCAGAATGATGCAAAATATATTCCTTTGGTCTTAACTCTGTGGGTATTATCACACCATATTCAAAAGCATTCAGGCTTGCTTTCCACAAGTCTACATGAAGAAGCCCCTTGATGTAGTTTATAGCCTCTACAAAATCAGCACTCGAAAAAGAAAAATTATTCCCTTGCCAATAATAAGGGATGCTGCCATCCAGCCTCAGCATTTGCAGTTGTGGCTTCCACCAAATTTTAAGTTTTTCACACCCTTGAAGAGAAAAAATCTCCCAACCACTTGAAAATTGTTTGGATTCCATTTGCAGATGTCCGAAATTTGGTGTATCTTTGCACTCGAATAAAGTTGCCGAAAGATAATCTATCATAAGGCATATTTATTTAAATCCAAGTTTGGGGATGCTGCGAAGCACCCCCATTTTGGTTTATTGAACAATAGCTGATAAATAGTCGAACACACAAGATAGAACATCAGGGTCATAATTCTTGCCCATACCTTTCAGGAAGAACACATTAATTACTTTCCAGTCCACATCTTGCGAATAGAACACAAGTAAATCACCAGTATCACTATCAGCAGTAACCTTTCCATTCTCATTGCTGATGCCACAAGTGCCATAACCTATAAATTGCGGATAATCTTCTTTCTCGAAAATTTGGCTGCGCAAAACATAAGGTTTATTCTGTTTAAGTGGGGATTCCTCACTAACCTTGAATTGTGCCAACAGTTGCCCCACTGATGATTTGAGATTTCTTCCCTTTTTCTGCACTGATGTAATTTCGCCTTTGGTTATACCCAATCTATTAGGAAGGATAGTACTACCCTTCTGATAATAGTAAGATGAAGCAGTGCCTTCCTTGCGTACATAGACTGCACTCAGCAAAGCCTTTGCTATAAATTCAGCACTCATCATACGACCTCCTTTCTGCTGATATAATGAGCATCCAAGAATGCTTGCAAATCAGCTTTCTTAACCATAATTTTGCGACCAAACTGGGCAAATGAAATAAGTCTGTTATCTCTGTAAGTTTGCCAAGTTTTGGGAGATACACCGAGCATCTTTCTTGCTTTAGCACTCTCTATCCATTCTTCACTTGCTTCTAATGAAGCCTTACCCTCAAGCAGTGATTTCATTTCATTCACTGCATTTTTGATGGATTCCCATTCTCTTTTAGGTAATACCACCATTGAAATTGTGCTTGCGTTCATATTTATAATACTTTAAAATTTATGCTGCAAAGGTAATATATTTCTTTGGTGTAAAATGGGTAAAAATCAAGTATAATAATGCAAGTTTTTACATACCTGATTATCAGCACTTTGCATCTTTATAACATTTAATTTTAGCATTTATATATTGCGCCTTACCTGAATTATTACCAGCATATATCTGAATTGTCCCATCTACATAGGATTCATTTTTCCCATCATGTCTATCTGTATGGGGAATAACTTCTGCAAGATACAATAAATCAAAAGCAAAAGCCTTACAGACAGATGGTATAGCTTGCATTTCTGTTGAGTACCATTCAGATAGTTTTATTCCCCAATATCCTATTAATTGATTTTGCCGACCTTGCAGCCTTGCTTCCTTTGGGTCTGCCAAGATGATTTCAAACATCTTTATAATCAAGCCTATCATTGACAAGGAAAGATTCTCGAATAAGAATGTAGGGTGATTAAGTTCTCTTGCCTCATCACACCTGATATTATCAAACCAATAATCTATCAGTTCTTTCAAATCCTGATAAATGGGCATCTCATTTGCATCATAGATAAAAGAAAAATTAAGCATTGAAAATTCAGAAATTAAGGCTTCTGCAAGCCTCTCCCCCATAAGTGATACGCATTCCTTATCATCTATCACCAGTTTATTTTTTATATCGGATTCTGCATCTTCTATTGATAGCTTGTGCTTAGATGTAGCTTTCAGAAATTTAAGTACCTTTGCTTTCTCTGCCAACTTTCTTTCATCTATTCTTGTGTTTTCGTTAATCTCGAAAAGAAGATGCTGCAAGCCTTTTTCTTTCTCATTGGATAGAGAATAAGCCTTGCAAAAGTTATCCCATTCTGGCTTTAATATTGTTCCCATATCAGCTATAATAAAAGAGTGAAGCACTCACACAAAAGAGCACTTCACCCAAGTAACTACTAAATATTAATATCAGTCCAAACATCAAACTTATTATCAAGGAACATCTTGCAAGCATTCAGGATGGATTCCTTGCTTGTGTTGTTGAGGCTCATTCTTCCATAAAGCACAAGCCAATCAGAAGATGTTATATCAGGGAATTTATCCCCAATAGCACAAGAAAGATAAGTACTTGAAGCCTCATCTTCTACATTACTATTAATGCCAGCAGCACAAAAATATAGGTGCGCAAGTTCTATATTATAATGTTGGTCTGCAAGTTCTGAATAAGCACTTTTTAAGGTATGGAACAAATCACCACCCTTTGCACTTATTTTTAACTCATCAAAAAAGATGCTGATAATGTTACGTAATGTTTCTACATCATCACAAGCATCTACCATCTTGAAAAACTCATTTTCTTCTTTCATATATAGTGAATTTAAAATTAATATTATTGTTGAGGCTGAATGCCTTATCAGGTCTGCCTATTAGTGTTTGCCCATAGCACAACCCCATAACACACCTACAATCCAAATTGCAATTAAAAAAGCCATACTTTAATCTCCTATCTTTATTGTTATTATCTATTGTTGAGGCTGAATGTTCACCCCTTTTATTAGTATTAAAAAGGATAAGAATATTTATCCCTATCAAGAATAGAGCATCCAGCCCACCGAATAATTATCACTTATCAAGTTGTTTCAAGACTTGTGCTAAAACATCAGGGGATAAACCTTGCAGTTGTTTGAGTACCTTTGCAGCCTCATCCTCCTTATTTGCTGGTGCGAACACTGATTCAAGTGCCTTATCAGTTCTGCTTACATCAAAATCACCCATATATTTTTGGGTAGTACTGATATTTGTATGCCCAAGTAAAGCCTTAACCTCTAAATTATCAAGTCCATTTTCCTTTGCAGCTTTAGCAAATGAATGTCTGCTAATATGAAATGATATTTTCGTATCAATGCCAGCTAACTTTTGCATCTTTGCCAGTTCCTTATTAATAAGGGCATTTTTAGCACTGATGGTATTAAACATATCTTTCTTCATATCAGGCTTCATTCTATCTTTATCCTCTTGTGTGATATAAGATGCCCACACCTTTGTGTTATCCAGCAGTGGGAATATGTAATCTGTTGGCTTAACACTATCCGAATAGTAGTACTTTAAAATATCAAGGGCTTGTGGCACAAGTTCTAAATCTCTAATCTTGTGATTCTTGCCCATCTGATAATTTAATCTACCATCCTTGATGTTGCACCATCTTAGTTGTATCAAATCACCAGCCCTGATGCCAGCACAATAGAATGAGAAGAAAAAATAATTTCTGCAATGCCAAATTAAGCTATCTTCTTCAAGTTCTAAATCTTGAAGGGCTTCCAGTTCATCAGCATTCAGTTTTGCTTTCTCTGTCTTAACACCTTTGTACTTAAATGCCAAAAATGGGTTATCTTCTGGCTTCATCTTTTTATCTATTGAAACAGCCTTATTGATAAGAGTCTTGAAGATATTAAGTACTACCTGAATAGTGTTCGGATGCAATAGCTTTTCAGGTTGCCTTTCATTTGGCAAGGTATGAAGATAAGCATCAAAATCAGATAAGAAAGAAGGTGTAATATCAGCAAACAAAACATCTTTCTTTCTGTTGGCTGCAAGAAATGATTCTAACTTATTACAGAAGCCATTATATTTCTTCCAGTTGCGAACACCACCAGCATTGAATATTTCTTGTGTTCTATTCTTAGCATAAGCAAGAAATGATTCACTGACTTCACCTGATTTAACCTTATTGATAATATTATCAGATGTTGCCATACCATCTTCTTTAAGTTCAGAATAGGTCTGCTGATATTTTTTTAGAATATCTGCCAGCATCTGATTTTTCACTTCGCAATCAGTGCAAGAAGCTCTGAAATGCTTGTAGTTCTTAGCTTTCTGATTCCAGTCTGCCTTTTTTACTTCTAAACCAGTCTTAACTCTTTTGGTCTTTCTATCTCTTGTGATACGAAACATTACGGGATAAAAGCCAAATCTGTTTGGATGGTTTGCAAGCATAAATCCAAATGTTGTGTTACTTTTTGTTGCCATACTATATTTATTTAAATCCACTGCAAAGATAGTGCAAAAAAATAAAATCAGCAAATTTTGGTGCAACATTGGTGCAACATTTAGTATATTTTAATACTTTCTATTACATTTATATGAATAAACACAAATCATAACTATCTGAATAACAATATATTTATATAGTAACAGAAAATAATAAAATATAATATATGTAGTTCGGGTCTGGGTACCAAGATGGAGAGAAGTTTTACTTCTCTCCTTTTTTCGTTTATATACCTTAGTATATATACACATTTATCCCTGCATATCTACCCACTTACATCCTATCATATCCCCCATTCCACGAAAACGTTTACAGCGATTTATTTAGAATAAGCCTTTCTATTTTTGGTTTTTCAAAAGATAATATTTATCTTTGCAGAAGAAATAGCTCATATATAATAACCCAACAAACCGAAAAAATAGATGAAGAAATTTTTTAGCATGGTATGTGCTTGCTTGTTGGCGCTAAGTGCCCAGGCAACCGACATCAAGAAGTATGATGCTCTTTACGAGAATCTACCATTCCAGATGGAGAAGGTGACCCGTCCGCAATTCCCAGCCAATGAGGTAAACCTCAAGGACTTTGGTGCTATTGGAGATGGCTCTTCTCTCTGTACCACAGCCTTTGCCAAGGCTATCGATGCGCTGACTCAGAAAGGCGGCGGCAAACTCATCGTTCCACAGGGCGTATGGTTCACAGGTCCTATCGTATTGAAGAGCAATATCAACCTGCATCTCGAAAAAGGTGCGGTCATCCTTTTCTCACCAGATGATGCCCTCTATCCTTTTATAGAAACATCGTTTGAGGGTTTGGATACACGCCGCTGCCAGTCGCCTATCTCTGGCCATCATCTTACCAACGTGGCAATTACCGGTCAGGGGTGCATTGACGGAAACGGAGAATACTGGCGCCCATTGAAGAAGCAGAAGGTTACCGCTGCACAGTGGAAGCAGATTACTTCACGTGGCGGTGCATTCAAGAGAGCCGATTACTGGTTCCCATCAGAAGGTGCATTGAAGGCAGACAACAGTGCCAACATGAATGTGCCTAAAACTCCAGCTTCAGAAGAAGAATGGAATGAGATCAAGCGTTTCCTCCGCCCTGTAATGATCAGTCTCGTAAACTGCAAGAACGTTTGGCTTAATGGTGTCATCTTCCAGAATTCACCTGCATGGAACATCCATCCGCTGATGTGCGAGAACGTTCTTATAGAAGATGTATTGGTTCGTAACCCTTCATACGCTCAGAATGGTGACGGTCTTGACCTGGAGAGCTGCAAGAATGCACTTATCGTCAACTCTACTTTCGATGTAGGCGATGATGGTATCTGCATCAAGAGCGGTAAGGATGCTGACGGAAGAAAGCGCGGCATTCCTTGCGAGAATGTCATCGTAAACGGCTGTACCGTATTCAAGGGGCACGGTGGTTTCGTTGTTGGCAGCGAGATGAGTGGTGGCGTAAAGAATATCAAGGTGAGCGACTGCCAGTTCCTCGGCACCGATGTAGGTCTCCGTTTCAAGAGTACCCGCGGTCGTGGTGGCGTAGTAGAGAATATCTACATCGACAACATGTCAATGTTTGATATTCAGACAGATGTCATCACCTTCGATCTCTATTACGGTGGCAAGTCTGCCGTAGAAGTTCTCAACGATGGCGATGAGGCTAAGAGCCAGAAGGTACAGAAGTTCAAGGTAGATGAGACAACACCTTGCTTCCGCAATATCGACATCAACCATGTCATCTGCCGTACAGCCCGTCGTGCTGCTTACTTCAACGGCCTTCCAGAAATGCCGGTAAGCAATATCCACATCAAGGATATGGAGGTAAACAATGCCCAGCAGGGTATTGTCATCAACCGTACCGATGGCGTGAAGCTTGAGAACATCAAGGTAAGTGCAAAGACCCACACCTTCGATGCCAAGAACTCAAAGAATGTGACTGTCAACGACAAGACATACAAGAAGATTGACGAGAAGGGTATTACCCTCGATTTCTAATCTCGTTCTGACAAGAAAAGACAGATAAGAATATCCGCTGTATCTGTCAGAAACAACAAAGAAGAAACAGGCTGTTGGAGCAGGAAGTTCTGACAACCTGTTTTTAGTTTTATCAGCAACTATTTCCTTACGAGGCTACACTTTTTAACCAAAAAAGAAAAAATCACGCTTTTTCTTAAAATAATTCATTTTTTTCTTGGTAGTATTAAATCTTTTTTATACTTTTGTAGTCGATAAATAAATGACGCAACCTAGAAATTTAAAATTAAGAAACTTTCCTCTTGGATTCTTTTATATAGATTCAGCCGAAGTTTTTTCTCAGATGTTAGAAGACGCAATAAATAATTTAAGAAAATTCTGGTAATAGGCTCCTATATATTATATTATAATGTGTAGCATGCTTAAAGGCCTAATTTACATAAACAAAAACAAATAGTAAAATTTTAAAAGTTAGTTACATGGTGAACGCAATCAAAAAATTGTGTAAAGTCTGCCTAGTAGCGACGATGGTTCTTACTCCATCTTCTGTCCTCGCACAGAATGTCGTGAAAGGTACCGTGCTGGACGCAAACAACGAGCCAGTGATCGGAGCATCTGTCATTGAAAAGGGCAACCCTAAAAATGGCACAGTTACTGACCTCGATGGTAATTTTACGCTTAACCTGAAAGCCGGCAAGACTGCCGTTATCTCTTACATCGGTATGGTGGCACAAGAGGTAAAAGTGGGGGGGCAAGCCCAAACCATCGTATTGAAGGATGACAACAGTCAGCTCAACGAAGTTGTCGTTGTCGGTTATACCAGTAAAGCCCGCAAGGACCTCACCGGTTCTGTAGGTTCTATTTCTGGCCAAAAGCTTGCTGTTGTTCCAGTGGCTTCTGCTGCTGAGGCTTTGGCTGGTAAAATTGCCGGTGTGCAGGTTACCACAGTCGATGGTGCTCCTGGTGCCGACATCAACATCCGTATTCGTGGTGGTTCAGCCATCTCTAGTTCCCAGGACTCTAAACCTTTGTTTATCGTCGATGGATTCCAGGCTGACAACATCAACGACATCCCTCCTACCGATATCCAGAGTATCGATGTATTGAAGGATGCTTCCCTCACCGCTGTTTATGGTGCACGAGGTGGTAATGGTGTAGTTATCGTTACTACTAAATCTGCACAGGCTGGTAAGGTGAAGGTTGATTTCAATGCCTATGGTCAGCTCTCATGGTTGGCAGGCAAGCAGGAAATGCTGGATACTTACGAATTCGTTAAGTATCAGTTGGATGGATCCTATGACAGCAACAGCAAGAAGTACGCCTTCCGCCGTGACTTCGGTAACCCTAACGACCTTGACATCTACAAGACAAAGACTACCCACGACTGGCAAGATGAGTTGATGGGCGATCCTGCCTTGACCCAGATGTACAATGTTACCGTAAATGGTGGTAACGAGAAGTTGCGCTTCAGCACCTCTCTCACCCAGCACAACCAGGATGGTATCATCTCTAACTCAGGCGTTCGCCGTACCAACATGAATACCAAGATCAACGTCAAGTTGGCTAAGAACGTTAACCTCCTGGTAAACCCTCGTTTCACATATCGTCGTGATCTCGGTGCAGGTGCCAGTGGCATCGGTACAGGTGGTTTGGTGGGCGTATTGAACTACAAGCCAACCAATGGTCTCCGTGAGTTTACCAGTTATGATGATGAGTGGCAGGACTTCTCTGTAGAGCGTTACTGGAAGTTGGCTAGTCCTATGGACGACATCAATCAGAATTATCTGCTGAAGCATTCTTACAGTTTCACCAACCAGGCTAGTCTCACATGGGAAATCATTCCTAACCTGACCTTCCGTTCAGACATCGCCCAGTTCTGGTCATTCTCAGACAACAACCGTTTCTATGGTTATCTGACTGACGAGGCTGCCAAGAACGAGAACATGCCTGTGGCTCAGATTACCAATACCCGTGGCTTTAAGTATACATGGACAAATACCCTGAACTATAGCTTAACCCTGAAGGAGAAGCATAATTTCTCTTTCTTGCTCGGTCAGGAAGTTCAGCATACCCAAACCACAACCAACTATCAGGCATCCCGTTACTTCCCACAGAGCACATCACCAAGATATGCTTTCAACAACATGGGCCTGGGTTCTGCATACGCCAGCACATCAAGCGTAACCACTCCTAACCGTATTGCATCTTACTTCGGTCAGATCAACTACAACTATAAGCACAAGTACTTGCTCTCAGGTACCATGCGTGCCGATGGTTCTACCCGATTCGCCCCAGGTAACCAGTGGGGTTACTTCCCTTCTATCTCAGGTGCATGGGTTATCTCTGAGGAGTCTTGGTGGAACAAGGACGTTGTTGATCAGTTGAAGATCCGTGCAGCTTTCGGTCTTTCCGGTAACAACAACATCGGTGATGACCGTTGGCGCTATCAGTATAACATCAATGCCCAAGGTGGTCCTAGCTGGGGCGAGAACTCAACAACCCAGAATGGTGACAAGTATTATGCATCAGACGGTTTGTTCCCTAACAACAAGATTAAGTGGGAGACTACCGTAACACGCAACCTGGCTGCTGATATTTCTCTCTTCAAGGGTCGCATTACGCTTACTCCTGAAGTTTACTGGAACACCACACGCGACTTGCTCTACAAGTGCCAGATTCCTACCACAACCGGTTACTCACAGCAGTGGCAGAACGTAGGTCGTGTATCTAATAAGGGTTTCGAGCTTTCTATCAATGGCGATATCCTCCGTGGTAAGGACTATGTTCTCTCTGCTAACTTCAACATGGGTATGAACAAGACCAAAGTAGAGAAGATTAACGGTACAGACGCTTACATCCCTGGTAAGTCATGGGATTCAGAGGATAACTTCCGCCTCGTAGAGGGTAAGGAAGTAGGTCTTATCTATGGTTATGTATACGAAGGCCTTTATGGTTTCAATGAATTCCACAGAAATGGCTTCAGCTATGCAGCCAATGATGAGGCATACCTGGCAGAAAACCCAGGCGTACAGGAGAAGCCAACCGTTACAGGTCTGTTTGGTACAGCTCCTGGCCGCATCAAGCTGAAGGATATCAACGGTGATGGCAAGATCGACATCAACGACCGTACTGTAGTTGGTAATACCAACCCTAAGGTACAGGGTGGTTTCGGTTTGTCAGGAAAGTGGAAGAACTTCGACTTCACAGCCAACTTCACCTACATGCTCGACTTCGACGTGATCAACGCTACCGCATACCAGCTTTCATCAGCAAAGGGTGCCAGCCAGACCAATCCTCGCAACGTATTGAAGAAGTTTGACTACAACAACCGTTGGGTTTATCATGGAGATATCTACATCGAGAATGCAGATGGAACCAAGAGTATCTACAACCTCAACGAGTGCCTGTTGGGCAATTCACAGTTCATCGATTACCTCGATCTTTACGAAGAGCTCAATGCCGGCAAGACCTTGTGGAACCCACAGGATGTAACCAAGAACTACACCCTCTCCAACTTCGTAGAAGATGGTTCATTCCTCCGTCTCAACGACTTGACAATCGGTTACACATTGCCTACAACCCTTACAAAGAAGTGGGGTATCTCTCGCCTCCGTTTGTATGTTACAGGCTCTAACATCTTCTGCATCACTAGCTACTCAGGCTATGACCCAGAAGTTGACATTCAGAATGGCTTGACACCTAACGTTGACTGGAACCGCTACCCACGTAGCCACAGCTACCTCTTCGGTGTGAACCTTTCATTCTAAACTAGGTATATAATATATAATAAGGAAATACAATATGAAAATTAAAAATATATTGATGTGCAGTCTGTTGCTGGCAGGCTTGTCTTCCTGCAACGACTACTTGGATGTAGACGCTCCTTCTAAGGTGACCGACAAACAAGTGTTCAGCAGTACAGAAGAAGCCGACCGCTTGTTGAATGCGGTTTACCAGTCTACTTGTAGCGGTAGCACATACGGCAATGCATACCTCACCACCTTCAATTTCAGCAGCGATGTGGAATTTTCAACCTCTTCTGCAGAAGAGAAGAGCGTAAGCCACAACGACTGGAAGCAGTTTGACGGTGAGGCTGACGGCAGTAGTATCAAGAGCACCTGGGATGCGGCTTACCAGACTATCGAGCGTGCCAACAACTTTATAAACGCAGCAGAGAAATCTTCACTCTACGGCAATGCAGACCTCGACCAGATGATTGGTGAGGCAAAGTGTATCCGTGCTATGAACTATCTCGACCTGGTGATTCTCTGGGGAGATATTCCTTTCACCCTCACCCGTACTTACGATCAGGAATCTCTGATCATGCCTATGGGAAACCGTGATGAGATTCTTACAGCTCTTATCAACGACCTGAAGCAGGCTGCGCCAAAGATGAAGAAGGCTAAGGAAATCACAGAAGGCGTAGAGCGCTGCTCTAAGGAGTTTGCATGGTCCCTCATTGCCCGTATCTCCATGTTCCGTGCCGGTTATTCCCTCCGCCATGGCGAAGATACAAAGGCTGCAGGTACCATGGAGCGTGCTGCTGACTACGAGGAGTATTACAAGATTGCCCGCACATACGCCGATTCTGTCATCCAGGAAGGTACTCATGCGTTGACCAATGACTATATGAAGGTATTCAACGATGAGTGTAACTATGCAGTTGTAAGCAACGACGATGTCATCTTCGAAATCCCATTCGTTCAGAATGTAAACGGAAACATCGGTTATATCCAAGGCCCTAAGGCAGATTTATCAAGTGCTGGTGATACCGATCACCCTTGGGGTAAGATGAGTGGTAGCGTAGGTTTGAATGCTTTCTATCGCTTCACATTTGACAAGGAAGATGTACGCCTCAATACGGTTGGCTACTGGTCTTACGGATACAATGGTATTGCTGCATTGCAGAATTCATATACCAACTACTGTCTGAAGTGGTCTAAGCTTTGGGACAGAAGTCATACTCAGGGTAATACCTCTGAGGGTAATACCGGTATCAACTTCCCATACATGCGCTATGCTGACGTTCTCCTGATGTATGCAGAGGCAGAAAACGAATTGAACGGTCCTACCGATGCAGCCAAGAATGCATTGAAGCAGGTTCGTGAGCGTGCGTTCCGTGGTGCAGCCAACAAGGCTGAAAAGGTAGACGGCTATGTAAGTGCACTCGGTACCAAGGATGAGTTCTTCAAGGCTATCGTTGACGAGCGTGCCTGGGAATTTGGCGGTGAGAATATCCGCTGGAAGGATCTTGTTCGCTGGAACCTCTACAGCCAGGTGCTCTACAAGAACTTCTGGAAGTATTATGGTATGGGTTGCGACCGTGACGAAAGCTACGATGTAGATGGTAACTTCAATGATTTACCAAATGACTTCTTCTACAGAACCCGTACAAGAGCTCAGTGGAACCAGCAGGTAGCAGAAAACCCAGAGAAGTATAATGCTGCCAACTATCCAGAGGTATTCAACTTCGCCAATACAGATGCCAGCCTCGGTATCATTGAGGTTTACAAGACTCAGGGCGATGACTTCAGCATCGATAACCTTTGGGAGAACTGGGGACTCAACGGTAAGCTGATGCCTCAGGAAGGTGGAGAAGCCGACTGGAAGAAAGCATATCTTTTCGACTGGCTCGATGAGAACACAGGTATTGCAAAAGCTCCGTGCAGATGCTCTATCAGAGGTTACATCTTCATCGACCAGCTGGGAGTTATGCAGACGACCAATATTCCTGAGTATAACAGCGAAGTAAACTTGTCTACTCTCCCATCCGTAAGATACATCCTGCCAATTCCTAAAGATGTAATCAGCCGCAGTCTTGGACAGTACAAGAATTATTATGGTTATTAATCAATGACTTAGAATCATAAAAGATATGAAGAAATTATTTATATTTTCAATGATATTAGCTGCAACCATGTCGTTCTTTGCTTCATGCAAAGACGACGATGGTTACAACGATGCAGACGCAGACCGTCTGCCTATGCCTATGTTCCGCAGTACACAGAACACGGCATCATCAACCACACCCTATTATTGTGACATTGCTTCAAGAGTAGATCCAAATATCTCACTCTACCTGCAGCAGCACGGCTATAAGGCAAGTACACACGTGAATGATATGCGCCTGTTCTGGTATGGTGTAGATGGTGCAGATGCATACGAATTGAAAGCTAAAGTAGCAGGAACCTCATGGGACAAGGCAGAAAATCCCAATCTTCTGGATACCATTTTGACAGCAGACCAGCTTTCTTTCCTACATGAAGACTTGCAGTATAGCACAGGTTATCTGTATGCCATCCGTGCCCTCGTTGACAAAAACGATTTGAACAATCCTCACAATTCTAAGTGGTATGGTATGGGTGACTTAAAACATCAGGTTGACATGTCACGTGATGACAGCCGTAACCAGACCGGTTCATTAACTACAGGTATGCGCTACGATGTACCAAGCGTATTCTGGACTGAGAATGTGACCAAGACTTCTATGGATGTGTGCTTCCAACCACAGACAGAAGGCAATTACGAGAAGGATTATAAGGAGTTCTTCAAGGCTGGTGCAGAGGTAAAGGATGGAGAGTGGGTATTCGATGAAATCCGCGTGGTTCCATCTGCCGATAATGCGCAGCTTCCAGAACACATCATCAAGCCTACTGCTGAACAGCGTGCCGCCGGTCGTGTTCATATTGAAGGTCTGGAATCTAACGCTGCTTATATCGTAAGCGGACAGAACAACAACATCAAGCGCTACTACGACCGCCAGTACAACTCTACCATGGTACGCATGGAAGGTGACCCAGGCGAACCTATCCTCATCAAGGCAAATACAGCAGAAGAGGCTAAGCGCGATACCTTGTTGCAGAACATGGGCTTGCAGAAGGGTAAGATCTTCGGTTGCGAGAATCTTGTTGCCACCCGTATCGATACCATCCTGACCAACTATATGTCTGACAGCAAGATAGCTGAAGGTCAGATATTCTATCTGGAAGGCGGCAAGACCTACTACTGCTCTTCAACAGTTGAAATGACCAAGGGCTTTACCATTGCAACCAATCCTGCGGATATTGCTGCCGGTAAGGGTCGTGCAACCATTCTCCAGGGAATCGGTTACAACAGCGAGGCTAAGACCGCAGCAAATGCAGTGAACTGGGGATTGTGCCGCAATGCACGCTCTGGTGCTGAGAACGGTGTGACATTGGCTATCCAGCCTATCATCATGCAGGACATCAACTTCCACCCAATGGCTTGGTTCAACTACTTCGACCAGAAGGGAGAAAACGGTAATCCACATTGTACAATCACAGCGAACTACTTCATGAATATGTACAGCCAGGGATTGTCATTCTCACTCTCTGAGCTTCGTATCGAAAGATGTACATTCAGTGGCCATGTTCGTGGTTTCATCCGTTTCCAGGGTCCTAACCGTCAGCTCATTGAAAAGTTGACCGTCAACGATTGTGTATTCTACGATGAAGGTGGCTATGATACCAACGGCCGTGGTTACTCATGGTTCGCAGGTCCAGGTAACAACCGCAAGTCAAACTTCTACAAGAATTTGACCTTCACCAATAATACCATCATCAACAGTCCACGCCACGCCTTGATTTCAGAGGCAAAGAACCTGGCTTGGCCTGATGGTACAACATGGAACATCAATGTATCTAACAATACATTCGTCAACTTCTCACCACGCTCTAACAACAAGAGCCATGGTTTGATGTTCGAAATCCAGTATGCTCCTGGTGGCTCTAAGATTACCTGCAAGAAGAACCTCTTCGTATTTGCCGGTAACAAGAATGATGGTGCCCGTGACTACTTCCAGAAGGGTATGATCATCAATACCAAGGATATTACTTACGACTTCGCAGACAACTACTCTACCGTAGTTCCTGCTTACGACAAGTATAAGACATCTACAGACCCTAAGTCAAACCTCCTGGATGGTATGTTCATGCAGAACGCATTCTCTAACTCTAAGACTGGTGCCGGCTACAACAAGGGAGCTCTCAACATCGGTGGTGAAGGTGAAACCCAAATTAAGTTTGGTGACAACCATAACAAGAATGAGGCAGACGCTGTAGGCTACCAGCTTGAGGCTGGCGAGCTCTTCAAGAGCCCTTGGACTATCGGTACAGTAAATGCCAAGGAGAAATTCCAGAAGGATGCTTACCGTTATTCAGACATCAGTGGTTTCTACTACAATGCTTCTGACAAGGTGAAGAGACATCCTATCTATACCAAGGAAATCGGTGACCCACGCTGGCGCACTGGTAAGTCTTGGGATGGTGGCAAGAACCACACTGTAAAGAGTGGTGATTTGACTTACTAAATTATATTATCAGATATACATATTTAATAAAAAACAAAGAGGGCGAGCCTGTGAAGGTTCGTCCTCTTACTTTTTTATCAAAACTGCCCTAAAAAATGAAACAGGCTTCGATGGCAAACGAAGCCTGTTTCATTGACCATCGAAGCCTGTTTCATAAAAAGGAGCATATCTGCAGGCTCTAATCCTTGAAATCTATACTCAATTCGCCTGTGCCTAAAAGATTATAGCTCATGCGATGATATGGGGTAACACCAAATTCCCTGATGGCAGCACGATGCTTCTTGGTAGGATAACCCTTGTTGCCTTTCCAATCGTATTGTGGGTATTCTTCTGCCAGCGCATCCATGTAATCATCACGATAGGTCTTGGCAAGGATGCTTGCCGCAGCTATCGCCATATACTTGCCGTCGCCTTTTACGATGGTTGTATAAGGCAAATCCTTGTAGGGTTTGAAGCGGTTACCATCCACGATAACTGCCTCCGGACGAACCTTGAGCTGGTCCAGGGCTCGGTGCATAGCCAGGAAACTGGCATTGAGGATATTGATTTTGTCGATTTCTTCGGGAGTAACAATGCCCACAGCCCAAGCTACGGCATCACGCTCTATCTGCTCGCGGAGTGCCTTGCGCTTCTTATCCGTGAGCTTCTTACTGTCGTTCAATTCGGCATTCTGATAACCGGGAGGAAGAATGACGGCTGCAGCATATACGCTGCCAGCCAAACATCCTCTGCCAGCCTCATCGCAGCCAGCCTCTACCATATCCTTATAATAATGACTTTCTAACATCTTCTAAATGGTGTTTTACTGAATAAAAAAACTATTTGATGCAAAAGTAGTACAAATAATTGACTCCAACAAATCTTGATGGATTATTTTTTAGGATTACGTATGAAACAATAGGAAAGAAGGACGATGAAACCTGTATCTTTGCAGAAGATAAGCGGCATCTCAGCATAACATTCAAGCAAGCCAGATGCTCTGCATTCGATTTGCATTATCTTTGCAAAAAACTAATCACAAGTAAATATGAAACAAACGATTTGTATTCTTTTATCAGCTATCGCTATCTCGCTCGGCTGCTCAGCCAAGAAGCAGACGAGCACTTTCCCCGACGGCACACCTATCTCTTCATGGTTTGCCGACACCACTGGTGTGGAACTGAAGGACATGGGCAAGCCCTACATCATTACCGATTATGGAGTGGTAAATGACTCAACTATCATTCAGACCCAGAAGATTCAGAAAGTCATAGACCGTTGTCATGCCAATGGTGGCGGAGTCATCGTGGTGCCTGCAGGCACTTATCTTACAGGCTCACTATTCTTCAAACCAGGCTGCAACCTGTATTTGGAAGAGAACGCCACACTGAAAGGAAGCGATGCCATCACCCATTATCAGATAGTGAAGACTCGACTGGAAGGTCAGACCTTAGACTATTTTGCAGCACTCATCAATGCCGATCATCACGATGGTTTCACCATTGCAGGCAAGGGAACCCTCAACGGCAACGGACATAAATTCTACGATGAGTTCTGGCTGCGCCGAAAAGTCATCAAGAAGTGTACCAACTTGGAGGCTCTCCGCCCAAGACTGGTCTACATCTCCAACTCCAACGATGTAAAGGTAAGCGGCATCAGAATGGTGAACTCCGGTTTCTGGACCAACCATCTGTACAAGTGCAAGCGCGTGAAATACCTCAACCTGTATATCTACGCACCGACAAGCGGCTATCCTAAAGGTCCAAGCACCGACGCCATAGACATCGATGGATGCGAGGATATGCTGATAAGAGGCTGTTGGGTAAACGTGAACGATGACGGTGTGTGTCTGAAAGGCGGCAAGGGAACCTTCGTAGACAAGGACAGCACCAATGCTCCCTGCCGCAACGTCATCGTAGAGAACTGCTATTTCAAGAAAGCCGGTGGAGGTGTCACCTTCGGAAGCGAGTGCTATGATGCCAAAAATGTGATTATAAGAGACTGCCAGTTCAACGGAACCAGCAACATTCTGCTCTTCAAGATGCGCCCCGACACACCACAGAGATACGAGGATGTACTGGCAGAAAACTGCACAGGAGTAGTTACCTTCGGCATCAGAACCCGTATTTGGACCCAGTTCTACGACAAGAAAGACAGAGACGACATGCCCCGTTCAGTCATCAACAACGTGAAGATGAAGAATATCAAGGTGAAGAGCACCAAACAGTTCTACACAATGATACCTTCAGAAAACTACGACTTGGGTAGTTTCTCATTCGAAAACATCGATGTCACCGACCCTGTAGGAATTATGGACACATCGGTATTGGGCAGTTGCAAGCTCAACAAAGTGAAACTAAATGGTAAAGCCATTAAGTAGTTCTTTAAAAAAAAGAAGAAGTTAAAGGAGTTAAAACAAATGCTTAGTGGGTAACGTATATTTCTGGAGGTAAGGGACTAATGTCCTGCGTCTTATCCAAATAGACTATTGTCTTAACTTCTTTAACTCCTAAAGAAAATCTCCTTTAAAAACCATTTTAACTTCTGTACTGCGATGGCGGCATACCAAACTGTTCCTTGAAGCACTTGCTGAAGTAGTACGGATTGTCGAAACCTACAGCATAAGCCACCTCCGACACATTCTTCTCGCCCTCCTTCAACAGTTCGGCGGCTTTTCTCAGTCGGATGACACGGATATACTCATTAGGTGTATAACCCGTAGTTCCCCTTACCTTTTTATAGAAGATGGTGCGTCCCAAGTGCAACAGTCCTGCCACCTTGTCGACAGAAAGATCTTGTTCGCCAAGGCGAGAATAGACGATACTGTCAAGACGCTTGACAAACAAGCTGTCCTGCTCGTTTCTGAGCATGGCAGAACGAATCTCCTGTGGCACCTTGCCAAACTTCTGACGAAGTATCTCACGCTGGTTGAGCAACTGCAGAATGCGAGCCATGAGCAACTGCGGGCTGAACGGCTTGGTAATGTAAGCATCGGCTCCCGACTCTGTTCCTTCAAGCACATTCTCGTCAGTACTGAGGGCTGTGAGGAGAATGATGGGGATATGACTCGTCTCAAAACTGTTCTTTAGACGTTTAGTAAGCTCGAAGCCATTCATTCCAGGCATCATCACGTCGCTTACTATCAAGTCGACATCCAACTCCTTTGCCATGGCAATACCCGCCTTGCCATCCGAAGCCACCTTCAGGTCGAAACAGCTCTCCAGTTCAGAGAGCAGGAACTCACGTACATCGTTGTCGTCTTCTATCAGAAGAATGGTACGACGGTTGAGCGGAGCAGATGGTGCAGAAGGCACAGCATCAGTTGTTTTTTCTTCCTGTCCGTCCCGTTCCTTTGTCAAATCGGCCTTCAGGATAGGGCTGTCCTTTACCAAGAAGTCGGAAGCCTCGTAGCAGTCTTTCTGCAGAGGTATCGTGACCACAAAGACCGAACCTCCACCCTCGTTCTCCTGATAAGTTATCTCGCCATGATGCGTCCTCACAAGTTCATGGGTAAGATGGAGTCCGATGCCAAAGCTCTCGCCCGTATAACTGCTCTGCATGAATCGGCTGAAGAGCTGTTCTCGCTTCTCCTGCGGAATGCCCACTCCCGTGTCAGCCACACGGATGGTCATCACATCCGTGAAAGAGAGGCTTACAGAGATGGTTCCCTTGGCATGGGTGTACTTGAAGGCGTTGGACAAAAGATTGAACACCACCTTATCCATTTTTTGCTGGTCAAGATACATCAGATAGGCTGGCAACTGAGACTCAAACTTAAAATCTATCTGCTTAGATTCAGCCGCATCGTCAAACATCTTGCAGATGCCCTGCACGAACATCACAACATCCGTTTCCTGCAAGGAAAGCTTCAGTTTTCCTGCCTGCATCTTTCTGAATTCCAGCAGTTGATCGATGAGTCGCAACATACGCTGCACACTCTTATCCATCGTTCTCACGGTTTTCTCCAACTCCAACTGCCAATGATTCGTCTTCATGATGCGCTTCTCCTTTTCGAGAGAGCCTTGAATCAATGTAAGCGGTGTGCGGAACTCATGTGCAATATTGGTAAAGAACACCAACTTATAGCGTGTAAACTCCTGTTCGAACTTAATTTTTCCCTTCAGGATATTCTTTTCACGAATGCTCTTGACTACCATAACTATCACCACCGTGAGGAACAAGGCATAGAACACCCATGCCCATACCGACAGATAGAATGGAGGCTCAACGCTGATATCTAGTACACTTTCCTTGCCCCAGATACCATCGGAATAAGATGCCTTGACGTGAAGGCGATAACTGCCAAATGGCAGATTCTGGTAATTAACCCAAGGAGTAGGAGAAGGAACACTCCAAGACGAATCGTATCCCTCTAGCCAATAGGTATATTTCACATTGTTCACATCGGAATAATCGAGCGTAGAGAAGTTGATTTTAGGCGAACGTTCCTCGTACGACAAGGTCATCTCATCAGAATAAGGATGAGAGGTAAACACCACGGAAGTTTGTCCCTTGACATGACTGATACGGGAAGGATTAATGATGGTCAAGCCATAATTGCCACCCAACAACACCCTGCCATCATCAAGACATACTGCCGAATTTTCATTATATACATTACCCATCATGACCCGGGAGAAGAGATAGTTATCAAAGGAATTATCCTTTGCCTTCCAGCAAGATACACCCTGCTGTGTAGATACCCACAGATTTCCATCTTCGGTTTCCACCACCGACTGCACCATATTGTTGATAAGTCCCTGCGAAGCATCCAGAATACGGAAATTTCCATCCTGCATGCACACCAATCCTTCACCCGGCACCGTGAGCCACAGTCTTCCCTGCCTATCAACCAGCATATCATGTATCTCGGAGCCTCGCTTATAGACACGAAGCCCCTTTCCATCAGCAGCAAACCGAGTAGGATCTACACAGAAGAGACCACCCGAAGTACCGCCCCAAAGCATACCTTTCCGGTCGATGGCAAGACATCTTACTTCATTAAGTCCTACACTATCAGCAAAGAATGTCCTCACCTCATATCCTTCACCACGAGGGATAGCTACACTCAAGCCTTCGCCAAAGGTACCTATCCACATACGTCCCCGATCATCCGGTTTCAGACAGAACACTTTCTTGTTCTTGAAATCCAGTCCTGGAATACCATAAATACCCTTTCCTCGGGTACCAATCCACATTCTTCCCTGTGGCATTTCCACCACACTATATATATTGGAATCGAAATGGCTCTTTACCAGCATTTGCGCCATGTCGGCACTATAATGGTACAGGCATCCATCACGAGTACCCACCATTACCGAACCATCACGCTGTTTCTTTACCATCCTCACCACATTAGATAAATCGAGGTTCTCCCTGCCATTCGGGAAAATACGCACCACACCCTTGTCCATTACCTGGAGATGTGACACTCCTCCATACTCAGCACTTACCCATACTCCATCACGACGGTCGGCAGTAATGCAAAGCAGGTAATTTGAGGCGATCGGTGATTCCCCCTTCTCATTTGCCACGAAGTGCTGTCCTTGGTTCAAGTCGTGGTTGAAAACAAAAAGTCCCTTACCATAAGTGGATATCCAAACCAGACCGTGGTTATCCTCCACGATGTTAAAACGTTCGTAATCGATATAGTTGGTTTCATTTGGCAACAAGCGCAAGGTAATCAGGCTATCGCCCACCACCTTACGCAAGATGCCCGTATTGTTGTAAATCCACTTGCCACCTTTATTATCAGTAAGCACACGCCCATTAGGCACCTTCCATTTTTGCACCAGTTGCTTATCAGCCATTTTTACATCCTGCAACTTGGGCAGAATAGCCTCCATCTCTTTAGCCGAAAGGTGCTTCACCTTGAAGTTCCCATCACGATAATCTACGATGAGCCCCCCATCCTTTGGTCCCCACATATAGAACAGTCCGTTTTCCTGCAATTTTGATTGGGTAAAATGCAAAGGTCTTTCCTGTGCTCTCCATCCTTTCGCCTCCGATAGGTAATCCACCAGATGTCCCGTTGTCATATCCAGACAATAGAATGTCTCAGAGGCAGTATAAATCCACATATACTTAAAGTCCTTATCTTCCGTGATGCGCTTCACACGGCGGTCGGAACTAGAAGCATACGCACTATCCTGTAAATACACCTTCATCTGATTGCCATCATATCTTGCCAATCCATTGTTGGTAGAAAACCACATGAATCCTTTTTGATCCTGATAAATATCAGACACAGCATTAGAAGGCAACCCGTCTTGAAGGGTCACAAATTTGACTCTCACATCAATGGGAAGTGAGAGTGTATCGATAGAAGTCTCCTGACTTACCTCTTCTTTGTGATTATCGACCTCATGAGCTTGCTTTCCATGCCAAAGGCATGCTTGGAGAGCCAATATTACAAAGATTATGATGATAAATCTTATATATTTCATTTTGTTTCAGCCGTTTTAATTGAGGGCAAAGATACAACTTTTATCTGAAACAAAAGCAAAATTGGGAAATAAGTATCATTTTTTAGTGTATTATTATCAAAAATCCTTTTCCAGGGTGCAAGAACATATCTTTCAGAGAACAAGAACATATCTTTCAGAGTGCAAGAACATATCTTTCAGGGTGCGAGAATATGCCTTCAGAGAGATTCCCACTAGGCTCGGCAGACCTGCTCGCTGCAGTCAGCAGGTCTGCCGAGCCTAGTGACAACACCTTATAATCGTACAACAATATACCCAATAGTTGTACAACGACACACCTTATAGTTGTACAACTTCACACTCTCTAGTTGTACAACTAGACTTCTCGTAGTTCTACAGCTAAGAGAGTGTATGAAATGTCATCTATTCTATTTAAAACAATAAAGGCAGGCTACACCGATTATGCAGCCTGCCTTGAAAAATATTCTATTTATTAGTTGAGCTTCAAGCCAGCAACATTATAGATGGTATTACCCTTCTGAATAACAAGGCGACCGTTCTTGCTGAACTTCATCACCTTCACATCCTTTGCAGCCTCAGCAGCAGGGATAGACTCAATACCTGTTGCAGAACCAGCAGTCTTGATAACATAGATGTCATAAAGCTGACCCTTAGAACCACCAGATACCTGAGCAACACGGAGGTAAACAGGAGTAGCCTCGTTCAAGTGGAAACGAGTCTTCTTGTACAAACGCTGAGTTTTAGAGAAGTTCAGATCTCCAACCTTCTCCCAAGTTGTACCATCAGCTGACTTCTGCAACTCGATGCCAAGGTCGTCCTTACCACCATTAGAAAGATAAGTAACAACATCAAATGTTCCATCAAATGTCTTGGTTGACTTCACACGCATAGTATAAGGATCACCTGAAGACTTACCACCAAAGCTAACCTTACCCTTAGAAGGTGTACCGCCTATCTCATCGATAGCCTCTTCTGCAAAATAACCAGCAGTACCAGTGAAGATACCAGAAGAAGCAGAGACATTGGTCTCACCTGTGATTACCTGACCTTCAGATTCGATAATCCAATCCGTATCAGAAGTAGAAGATACATACTTGTAAGCCTTTGGGTCTGGCTTATAGATAACTTTCTCCTCACCTGTCTCAGGATCTGTCTCGGTATGGTCAACCTCGCTACCATAGTAAGCCCAAGCAGACTTGCCGAAGTAATAAACAGCCTTAGCTGCACCACTAGCACTGCCAGCAGTAATAGCTTCTGCCAAAGGAGTAGAAACACCATCAGCATCTGTTACAACAGCATTTGTGAACCAATCAGCCTCATTGGCAGTGAAGTGAGAGATCGTATCCTTAACTTCAGGAATACCCTTTACTGCAAACTCTACAGCTACAGCCTCGCTCTGCAACTTGCCCTCAGCAACCGCAAAAGCAGTGATGGTACCAGGCTCAGTTACCTCTACAGGCTCTGCATAGGTAGCAGCAGTGCTGGTCTTGGTCTGTCCACTGAATGAATAGTAAACCTGAGCACCCTCTTCCTTGTTGGTAATAGTGATGACAGACTTACCTTCCTCTGATGCAATCTCAACAACCGGAGCTGCTGCCTGAGACTGGATGTCGATTTCCTTAGAAGATTCCTCACTCTGGAGATAACCCTCAGAAACAGCATAAGCTGTCAACTTAACAGGCTCTGTGTAAACCAATGGCTCAGAATAAAGCTGGTACTCGCCATCGCCTACCTTATAATAGACCTGAGAACTACCAGTTGCACAACTGATAGAAACTGTGGTCTGCTGATCTGCATAGTTCAAAGAATAAGAAGGAGCAGCAGCATTGGTTACATCACGCTTGGTTTGAGCAGCCTCGTTGATGATATTACCAAGAAGGCTAGGCCACTCGGCGTAAGTTGTTACAGCGGTTTCATCAGAACCCAACAGGAAGTAGCTGTTCTTGCCTGCACCATTATTATGACGATGGATGGCAACAGCATCACCCTGCTTAGCGATAACCTCGTCGTTGGCAAACTTCTCTGGAAGAGTTACAGACACATTAGATGCATAATCGAATGTACCATCCTCAAGCGTAAGGTTTGTCCAATAGCCTGCATCAGCATCGGTCACGGTCATTGTTGTTACATCGTCAGCAGCTGCGGTATAACCAAAGAGTTTGTTGTTCAAGTTAACCATTGGCACGAAAGCGATGTTCTTCTCCAAGGTTGGATAAGCAGGAGACTCGGCTGTTACGTCTGAACCAACAACCACTGCCTCGTAGCTACGCAAAGACTCATCGGTAACTTCATCAGTGGTAGCATCGATATCTGTATATTCAAAGCCATCGGTAGGACGCATAGCATAATCCAAGCCTGCGCCACCAGCATGCAACCATGCCACCTTGCGAGCCTCACCCATGTTGTCACCCTCATCAACCTTGATGAAGTACATGTGGCAGCCATTGGTGTTGTAAATCAACACATTGTAAGTACCATCCTCGTTAGGAGTATCCGTCAAGCCCTCTTCAGGTACCTGCCAGGTCTGCTCCACGTAAGTCTTAGGCACAGCATTGGCTTTGCCATCAGGATCCATCAGTTTGGTACCCTTGGTGCTAAACTTGCCGTTTTCCACGATGTAGAGTTCATAACCACGAGCCTCGGTGGTTTTGTGAGACTCCACACCCATTGTAATCTTTGCACCAGCCTTTACATTAGGAATCACGAAATAGTTCTTCTTCTTAGAACCCGTATAGAGATAAGAAGCGCCCTCATAGCCTGAGCCATTGTTAATGGCGATAGCCAAAGAACGATTCGTAGTATTGGTGTAAAGCAAGCCATCCAATTCCTGGATAGGCTGCCCGTCTGCACAAAGCTGGGCACCAGTAGTAGCATTACCCTGGGCCTTTACCTCCCAGAAGATTTTACCACCTTTGGCAGCAGCTTGATTACCATTTGCCTTCTCGATGTCTGACCAGCCACAAGCAGGATTCAAGGCTTCTGCATCTGTAGAGAAATTAGCAGATGCGCCCTTGTTCAAGTTGGCAATTGTAGCGGCACTCCAATTCGTGAAGTCCCACTTTCTACTTTCTGCATTTGCTGTCAATACACTGACAGCAAACAATGCTAGTGTTAAGAATTTCTTCATACACGATAGTTGTTAAATTAATATTAGGTTATTTATTCTTCTTCAAGATGATTCTCTATCCGTTCGATTCCCGGATTCTAGAGATGATACTTCACCCAGTTGGCACCATTCATGATGGCAGCACGCACCTGGGCAGCCAATCCTCTGGTTTCATATTTAGGACAGATTTCATCTGCCACAATACCCCTGTCCTTGTATCTCACAGCCACTCGGTTCATCCAAGGATAAGTCTTGCCTTCGCAAGAGAACTCCATTTCAGCCTCCTTCATAATCTGAATATCGTTGCTTCGCTTGGCAGCTTGCATCTGAGCCGGATTGTTTCCGGTTTCAATCTGACGCGCCGACAATTCGTAGGCACCACGGATTCCGGTATCAGGATACTTGCGAGTACCCCACTCTGCACTAGAAGTCCAGTTGCGGGTAAATCCTTCCCACTCCGGATACTTGATCGGCTTGCCTGCCTTGATAGAGTCATCGTTGGCAACAAGTTCATCTACCTTCTCACCAGTCATTCCACTATTGAGCACACTATTCAAAGCCGAGAAACGGTTCAACTGATTCAGAGCCTCACACAGCATCAGGTGATACTGGGTAGAACGATAGATATAAATATGCACATCGTCCTGATAAGCGTTGGCACGGATGCCATTGCGTCCGCCATTTTGACGATACTTGGCGATGTAATAGCCATCGGCACTCTTTCCTACTAGATTCTTAAAGCGAGTTTCAGATGTTGAGCCGCCTGGGTTCTTATCTGGATTGGTGAAATTATCCATACCGGCCTCAGAAGGTTTCAATAGATACTTGGCAGGGGTATCACTATTGAAATGCTCTACCAAAGAATTGGTCTGTCCCTGGTTGTAATCGTAAAGGATGGCACATACATTCTCTGGTGCATATGGCTCCTGCGACTGCCACAAGCTGGAATAACGTCCCTTGGTTCCGGCATTAGGACACCAGTAAGGGTTGTTGCCCGAGAAACTCTCATTGTTTATATATACGTTCAGCGCCTTCAACAGCAAATCGGCAGCCGTCTTGTAATACACCTTGGCAGGCTCGTTGCCCACGCCATTGTCGGCATCCAAATAAGCCCCCTTCCAAAGACAAAGCTCAGAATAAACGCCCTCGTAAGTTGGAACGATATAATTCCACTTGCGGAAAGGAGAAGCCGCAATGTTTGTCACATTCGTCGGATCAAGCCATGCAATCCAGTCAACTACACGATCGGACTTCACACCATCATATCCCGCTTCCATCAGGTTCAGGCATTTATCAATCACCTGGTTCATCGGAATGACATGGTTACGTGCCTGTGCCAGAAAAGCATCCACACTGCCCACGGGTTCATCAATCCAGGCAGCCTCACCATAAATCTCACCGATGGTCTTATAAGTCCATGCCTTAATGCGGATGGTAGAAGAAATCAAGTTCTGGCAGATTTCATCATCCACCTGTGGCATCTTGCGAAACTCCTTCACCTTGTGCAGGTAATCATTGCACGCAAGAATCAACTCATAGTAGGCAGCAGGAGAGGCATATTCGTTACCCTGTAAGTTATCTGCATACTGATAGAGCGACCACAAGTCGGTGCCTGCATTCTTCGTCGGTTCAATAAACTCAGCTCGAGTATCCGTGAGCAGGATTTCCTTGTCACCAATTGCCTGCATCTTAGTCAACAATCCCACGAATCCCGTGTACATCTCTGTATTTTCCGAGATATAATGCTTGTCGCTCACCTGGTCGTCGGTATCTGGATTAAAGAAATCCGAACATGAAGTAAAGGTTAGGGAGAAAGCTGCAGCGAGTACCCCTACACTCCATTTGTATCTTTTGAAAATATTACGTTTCATTCTTTATTCTCATTTTAAATCGATTCAATACTACGTTCTGATTCTTCTAGAATTTCAGATTCACACCAATCTTCACGGAACGTGGCGCATTCAACTTGCCATAATCCACACCTTGCATCAAATTGCTGTAAGAATAGGAGAACTCCGGATCAAGACCCAGATACTTGGTGAAGGTAAGCAGATTCTCACCTGATACGTAAATGGTAGCTCCCTGGATGAAATTCCAAAGCGACTTATCGTAAGTATAGCTCAAGGAAACATTGCGCAACTTGATGAAGTCGGTGCTCTCTATCCAACGGTCGGAGAAATCGTTGTTACCACGTGGGTCGCCCCACTCGGCATGCGGCATATCAGTAATCTGACCTTCCATGCTCCAACGACGAACCACAGATACCGACTGGTTAGAGAAATCGGAAGCCGACTCTGTGATACGGCGCATGGCATTGTAGGCCTTTCCACCCCACTGATAGCCGAAGTCAACATCTAATCCGAAATTCTTATAGTCGAAGTGGGTATAGAAGTTGCCAAATCCCTTAGGAGTGGCTGAGCCCAACACTACACGATCGGCAGCATTAATTCTTCCATCCCCATTCTGATCTACAAATCGAATATCGCCAGCCTGATAAGCCACACCTCTATCGTTCAGCAAAGCAGTCTTGCTTCCATCTGCTTGGGTGTAAGCGGCATTCGCTTCTGCCGTGGTAGAATAGACTCCTGTAGTCTGATAACCATAGAAAGCAAATGGTGATTCACCCTGACGGGTAATCAAAGTGGCATTGTCTGACAACGAATAAAGCATGTCGGCTGCACCATTCATACTCTCCACCTGATTGTTGACGGTACTGAGCGTAGCTCCCAAAGTCCACATAAAGTCCTTGGTGGCAATAGGTGAAACAGAAATTTTCAACTCTACTCCATCACCCTTGATCTTTGCAGCATTGCGATAGTAAGGAGCAGTACCCAAGAGAGGAGAAGCATTTCCGAAGAGAATCACATCCTTGGTCTTGGAGTTATAATACTCGGCAGCTAAAGAGATGCGATTATTGAAAAGAGCCGTCTCGATACCAACATTGAAAGTGGTGGTGATTTCCGGTTTCAGCACATCGGAGGTTGCCAAGTTTGCACGTACAATACCTGCAATATCCAGGAAAGGACTTGAAGTATAGTAACTCTGGTAATACTTGCTGCCAAAGCGACTGTTACCCGTCATCAAACAGTTGGCATAAAGATTCAGCTTATTGATGAAATCTGCAGAATGGAGTCCTGGCAGATTCTTCATCATCAAAGCCATATCGGCTCCCGGATAAACCTTGGCATCGCCAAACTTTCCTGCAACACTGGATGCACCATCCAAAGAAGCGGTCACCCCCACTTTTGCCAAATTAGCATAAGTATAATTAGCTACGGCATAGAGGTTCATCCAATTCCACTTGTTGTTGTATCCATCGAAATAGCGCTTTTCTGAAGAAGGCACACTACCCATCGTCTTCAAGTAATCGTTAGGCGTATTTCTTCCGAACGACACATCATACTCGTAATCGGTGGTCAGAGCCTGGAATCCCAACTGCATCTTCACATCATGCTTTTTGGCGAAAGTCTTTTGGATATCTGCATTCACATGATAGAACATATTCATAGTGTAGTTGGTTCCCACTCTCACTGTGTTGTTGGCATCGCCATAACGGTCGGTTATAAACTTGATTGCCTGTGAGGTAACACCCGGAATAAACATATTTTCCTGGTTGTAGTTGTAGTACAAGCCTACAATGCCATTCAAGGTAAGCCACTGTGCTGGGCGATACACCAACTGCACCTTGGCATTCACATCATACTGTTTCTGGGTAGCCTCAACGGTATTCACCACCGCCAACGGGTTGGATACATAATAATCGTCAATGGCACCATATTTATAGGTACTATAGTTGGAAATCAACTTGCCGTAAATATCGGTACTATATGGCGAGAGCAATGGAGAACGACGATATGCCGCCAACATTGGATTTGCCTCGTAGTTCATGCCCTGTTCCATGAAGTTGCCCTTCATGTAAGCAGTGTTGACAGACGCCAGAATTTCCAACTTACGACTCACCAGGACAGACGCATTGATTTGCGCATTATAGCGGTCGTTGTTTGTATTCTTCAAGGTTCCCCGATCGCCATTATAGCCCAAAGAGATGTTATACTTGGCGATGGCATCACCACCTTCTACTCTAAACAGATAGTCCATGGTAGAAGAGTTGCGCAACACCTCATCCTGCCAATTTGTGTTGAAGCTATAAAGCTCGGCATTATTGGCATGCGGATTTGACAGGAAGGTGAAATCATTAAAGAAAGCCTCCTGATTGGCGTAATGCGTCAAGCCCATATCCGTGAGATAACTCTTGTATTGGGTTGAGTTCATCAGAGGCAAACGGCTCTTGTTCCAATTGAATCCATAGATGGCATTGAAAGAGATGCGAGTGTTCATGTTTTCCTTGGAAGCCTGATCGGTTTCGATGAGTATCACACCATTGTTGGCAAGAGAACCATAGATTGCAGTAGCACCATCCTTGAGCACCGTGATATTCTTGATGTCCTGGCCGTTAAGAGCCTCGAAGACAGAACGGCTCAAACCGCCTATTACCTTCGACTCATTCTTGTCAGGCATGAATGGCACACCATTGATGACAACCAACGGATTGCCATCGCCTATGATGGTCTTCAAGCCTCGTATCTGCATATTGGCACCCTCACCAGGAATTCCGCCCTTATTGACAACACGCAAACCAGGCAATCCACTTTGCATCGCCTTCTCTACGGTCATAGAACCAAGTGCGAAGTCCTTACGGTTGATATTATTTCTACCCACTATGGCAGGGTCATTTTCCACGATCTCATGAGGAAGAACAACCGACTCGTTATAGCGAGAAGTCTTGTTTGAAATGAGGTGTACAACGATTTGCTTCCCTAGTTCATGCTTCTTCAGATGTTCCGTCTTATTGAAATATCCCTCATGGCGGAAAGTGAGCATAACATTCTCTTTGCAATCCTTGATGGTAAACATACCATTGGCATCTGTGCGCACAGCACCCTTGCCAGGCATCGAAATAACCACATTTGCTACCGGTTGCCCATCGTTGCCTATCACCTTACCTTGCAAGTCTTGCGCCTGAAGATTAGCCGAAAGTGCGAGAACGGCACTCAGCAAGAGTGCGCCCTTCACGTTTCCTCTGGCATATTTAGAAATATAGCTTTTCATCATTATCTATTTTTTCGAAAACAGTCAATATTAGTAGTTGTCTTTGGTTGGACGCAAGCACCAGTGGTTGAATACCATCGTGGTGTTGCCATTCCAAGTAGGACTAGCGATTTCTACCGTGATTTCCACAGGAGAGCCATCGCCCTTTACATCTGGGATTTCCAACTCGCTGATAACAGTACCACCATCCGTATCGTAGTTTCCTGCTTTCTTGTTGGTAGAAAGATTATCAGCAGAAGGATCATAACCTTCGATGAATTTTCCAGGATTACGGTCGTAGTGGAATGTTGTGGTTGAACCCAAGGTGATTGGGTCGGAAACTGCCACGACATCGGTACTTCCCTTGACACGAACCTTGAAGGTGATTTCCATGTTCTGATTCTGCTTAGAACCAAAACTCAGGGTGTATTTGCCCGGTGGTATCGGGAATGGCTTGATTCCCGTCACCGTCAGGTTGCTCTTCAGCCAGTCTTTCTTCACCATTTCCATACGAGTAGGATAAGTCTCGAAGATACGCTTACATGGCGTGAATACCAACTGCCAGTCGCCTGAGGCATCATCACCCACGGTCAAGTCCAAGGTTCGGCACTCATGCTTTGGCCATACGCCCTGCAAAGGAGTCCATGCGGCAACCGCAGTGGTACAAGCCTTAAACTGCATGTTCAACATCTGGAAGAAACTCTCCTTCTGTTCGGCACTACAGAACTCATAAATGCTAAAGTCTTCCTTGAGACGCCAAATCAAGACGTTGTTAGGAATATGGAGTCTGGTCACCTGGTAAGCAATTCCATTAGACAATTCGATAGGAGTAGGATTGATTTGCTGAACCGAAGTCTTCCAATACTTAGAGAAGATACTGGTCAACATATCGTTCTCCTCATCCTTACTCAGCAAAGTCTCTGGTGTAAGCTTCTTATCGAAGAAGGCAGCATCCATGATCCAATGGCGCATCGTATATTCGAAATTATACTGACGCTCGGCATTCCACTCATCCCACAAGCCCCATTTCTGCAAACGGACCTTGGCATCTGCTATCGCCTCTTCTACCACGGCATTACTTGTCAGAAGCAAGGTAGCGGTAAGAGACTCAGAACTCAAATCGAAGTTCTTCTCCAGGAAGTGAGTGTTCTTGTAAATAAACACAGAGTCATAAACCGTATTACCCTCGTCGTTCACACCGATAGGCTTGCTGTTCTTCTTATCGAATTCCTTCGTTCCACTAGCCAGGATGCTATCTCTCAAGATAGAATAGTTATCATCCAGATTCGTGATATAATCATAGATTGACTTCGGAATGTTCAACAGAGAAGAAAGAACATAGATGTAGCCCGAGTTGGTTTTCACCACCTTCTTGACAGCAGAAGTACCAAACATAATGTGTCCGGCTATCTTTCCCTCGTTGCGGGCGGCATCATCCAAATCTACATTGATGTATTTACCATGCCACATCATGATGCGCATGTTGTTGCCTTCGGTCTTCAAGTTGGCAGGAGAAACAGCGATATCACTAACATGAGCCTTAACGGCATTATCGATTTCAGCCTCCTTCCCTGCTGGTGCCTGAAAGTCACTGTTTTCAACCACAAGCATGGTGCTCAACTGATTCTTCTGCTCCAATGCAGTAAAGATACCGTGGCTCTTGAACAATTCGTTGATGGATGAGTATTCAGGCTCCTTAGAAAGATATTCCTCGCTACTCATATCTACAACCACCAATTCATCAGAGTTCACAGTGGTCTCGATATTCTTGAAATAATCCTTGTCTGACAGTTCAGAGCAAGCCCCCAAGAGCATCACTGCCGAGAAAGCCAACAAATAGATAAACTTATTGCGTTTCATTTTTCCAAATCTTTTAAGTTATTATCTTTCATCTTAGTCGTTCACCGGCACGAATGTGATGGTGTCAAACTGCAACGAGAAGTTCTTATTGGTAGAGGCAGCACCATCCTTCACCTTGAACGAGAAGGTATGAGAAGATGTGCTATCAAACTCTATCTCATCATAAAGCACGGTGGTATAAACACCTGGAAGCACTACGTTTGAAGAAGATTTCACCAAGGTGTAAGGAGCCACATAGTTGCGATCCTTACCATCGAAGGTTACTTCTAAGGTTCCACCAGAGCCATCAGTCTTCTGACGCATAAAGTTGTGACTGGTTGTATAAACCACATCCAACAACACCTTATACTTTCCTCTTACCAAGGTAGGAGTCTGCATGCTTGCCGTACCGGTATTTCCAAGGTTGAACACAATGCAATCGTTGTTGTTAGCCTGCTTGGCACCATACTCAATCGCCTTGTCGGCTGGCTTCAATGTTGTATAATAGCAAATTGGAGCAAAGGTGGTATTCTTGGTCTCTGTCTCGCTATGAGTAAAGCAAGATGCCCGACTCAGGGAAACCAACTGCTGCTTGGTGCTTGCAACTTCAGGCTGATACTCTACAGAGGCATCTTCAACAAGGCTCTTGATTTCATTGTCGGCAGCCAGGTCCCATACTACCATCTGCTGGGCTGGTTCCCAAACCGGCATCCAGCTATCCACCTGGTGCAGGTAACCATTCAAGGCAAGTACATTCGATTCATTCTCTACGAAATGAACAGGAGTGCCGCTCGCAGTATTGATGGCATAACGCTCAGCAGCTGCCGTCTTGGTGGTATCGGTGGTCAGGGTAAATACAAGGTTACTGGCACCTGTTGACCACAATCGACTGGTATTGTCACCTTGAACGGTACCCATGGCATCCAGGGTATTCTTACTATTAATAATGTGGTAGCCCACATAAGCACGGAGTAAGGAATCGGCAGAAACCGTGGCATCAGTATTCATTTCAGCCAACTTCTGCTTCAACTGTTCCAAAGATGATATGTTTGCCTTCGCAAAGGTGGCATCATTCACCGCCAGCACACTATAGTTACGATTGACCGTAGTCTCTACTCCCTCTACCATCATGGTATCAGTCACTGTATTGAGAATCTTATCCCAGCCAGTCTCCTTTACGGCTTGATTCAAGATACTATATTCACTATTGCCGGAAATTCTATCTGCCAGCGTCTCTACCAATGGTGTCAAGGCAGAAGAAAGCACATAAATCTTACCATTAGAAGCAGGAAGCCCCATTTCTATCACCTGTGCCTGACTATTGCTGTTCGACAGGATAGCCTGCCCCGAATGCTCCACGTCAATCTTGACATTGATTTTATCCTTGGTCAAACTAGTGATACTGGTCTTATTGACAAACTGGTCTGCCTGGATAGAATCTTTCACCGTATGATAAAGTACGAAACTTCTAGCATACTCCTTACTGGCATCAGCCACCTTGGAACCCAATGCAACCTCAAACTTATTCATTGCCTCGTCAGTAGGAGCAAAGACCGTGAAGCTAACTCCATCCGATGACTGGTTGAGCGCATTATAGAGTCCGGAAACATTCAAGACATTCACAAACTCTCCAAATCGCCCATCCTTCTCCAAAGTATTAGAGATAGGCGAGTTCTCATCCGACTTAAAGGTAGAACCTTGGGCAGGATCAGAGCCTATGTCAAAAACAGAAGAATCACAGGAAGCCAACATCAGCATCGCTGCCAAGCCTAAAAAATATATCTTTTTCATTTTCTTTTCTGATTAATTGTTCCTACCAGATTACTTACTATAATAAGGATTCTGAACCAGCAACTGGTTATGCTCAATGTCATTCTGTGGCAATGGGATATACCAAGCATAATTGTCGATGAGCGAAGACTTAATCCATTCTGCCTTGGTTGTCTGATTACCCTCGCAGATATACTCTATAGCCTTATTCTTGTACTTATGGTTATCTATACGGGCCAGCCACAGCAAGTCGTACCAGCGTTTTGCCTCTCCAAAGAACTCCATCTCCTTCTGGTTTAGGATTTCTTCCAAAGCATTTTCCTCACCATAAGATTCCTTCTCGGCATCTGTGATAACAGGCAAGGAAGCACGTTCACGAATCTGGTTTACCAGGTCGATAGCCTCTGAGACATGACCTGTCATCACTTCTGCCTGGGCCTTCATCAAGATGATTTCTGCCACACGATAGAGAATGAAGTTGGCATCCTGATGGAGACGAACACCACCTTCGATGTCTGCCACATCATTGCCGTAATACTTCCAGAGATACTTGGTTCCATTCACCGTAGCGTAGGTGGCCAAATTCATTCTGCCAGTTCGTTCACCAGGATTCATCACCTTAGCCACTTCCTCGTCCATCTTAGCAATGGCATCCGTAGTGAAATTCAAGCCACTATTGGACATCGGGAAAAGACTGAGAGAGAAATTATTGCTCTCTTTTGCCAACTCGTAGTTCCAGTTCAGCTCGAAGATGCTCTCATTGGAGTTACCCGGATAGAAGATGGTGTACCAATCCTGCGTATTCTTCAAGAATCGAGGATAAAATTGTTCACCACTCTTGTTTGCATTGAGAATCATATCACAATACTTCTTGCAGGTATCATAATCCTCGCTCCACAAACTCACATCAGCCATCAAGGCATAAAGAGCCCACTTGGTAACACGTCCCTTGGTCTCCCAATCATTCTCATAGGTTGACTTGGCAGAGTTGGTAGCCAAAGCCGTTTCCAAATCAGCCTTGACCTGCTTCACAATATCTTCCTCGCTATCCTTGGCAACATTCGTATCTTGCGAATCGTCGGTATAAGGATTGAGGATGAGCGGCACCTCCTTGTAATTCTTCACCAAGATGAGATAGCAATAAGCACGCTGGAAATACGCTTCGCAAAGGTGAGAGTTCATAACAGCATCATAATAGGTGTTATCAGAAGCCTGGACCTTTGGTGCATTTTTAATCACAGAGTTGGCAAAGTTGATAATCTTATAAAGAGTACCATAGTCGCACAAAGAATTATCAGGAGTCATCAGGAAATCCTGCAACTTGGTCTCCTTGCTACCATTTGAGAACATTGCACCTCCTCGCAGTTCACCCCACTTGATGAGGCTTGGAACTGCCTGGCGCATCTGGTAATAACCTGAGTTAATGACAGCCTCCACTTCCTCCTTTGACTTCCAATACTCCGTTGAAACTTGTTCATTCTTTGGCAATACATCCAACCAGTCTGTACAGGAAGTAAACGAAAGCGTTACCGTAGCCGCCAACAATAATATATTAATTGTTTTCTTCATTGTGTAATTCACTTAAAAGTTGAGATTGATATTGAACACATAACGCTTAGAGACTGGTGTGGTTGCATTATCCCTCACCAAACTCTTGGCTGATGGCATGCCCACCTCAGGATCCTGACCGGAATAGCTGGTAAAGGTAAAGAGATCGTAACCTGTAGCGTAAATCTTACAAGCAGAAATACCCCATCCCAACTTACTCAAGAATTTCTTTGGTACATTGTAGCAAAGAGTCAAAGTCTTCAAGCGAACATAAGTGGCATCCTCCACGAAACGATCGGAACCCAAATAGTTGTACCCCATACCATAGAGAGCACGAGGAATATCTGTCTGGTCACCTTCCGAGCGCCAACGGTTCAATACCGCAGTTGACTGGTTGTTCTTTCCATACATATTCTCCAGATTCATACGAGCGCTGTTGATTACCTTCTGTCCAAGACGACCATAGAAGACAGTGGTCAAGGAAAGATCTTTCCACTTCAGCGAAAATCCACCACCGAAAATCAGCTTAGGATTGGCATTGCCCAAGTAAACGATATCCTTTTCGTTGATGACACCATCTTTATTGACATCCTCATACTTGGCATCACCAGGATAAACCAAAGTACTACCATTGCGCATAGTGATAGGCTTGCCATTTACATCATACATTACGTTGCCCGCAGCATCCTTGGCATAAGTTTCGTTGGTATTCTGATATACGCCCTTGTAACGATAACCATAGAAAGCACCAATTGGCTGACCCTCCACAATTCTCATGGCATAGTTGCCATTGCCGAAGGTATATTTCTCCTGAGTATAGTTGGCAGGCAACACCTCCACCTTATTAATATTACGTGAGGCATTGGCGTTCACTCTCAATGACCACGGACCTCGCTTGATGACATCATAATCGAAACGAGCCTCAAATCCTTTGTTGCTCAATGAACCTGAATTCATCCAAGATAACTTGGCATAACCAGTGGTACTTGAAATCTCCACATTTCTAGACAACAAGTCGGTGGTCTTCTTGTCATAATAATCCAAAGTTATGTTCAATCTGTTGAAGAAGCGGAAATCAAAACCTAAGTCCCACTCACGAGTTGACTCCCACTTCAATTTATCCAACTGCATGCGAGACGGATAAATGGCAGGATTGGTTACGTATGTGCCCATGCTCTGGAATGCACCGTAATAGTCAGAAGAGCCACTAGGAGATTTACCCGTCCAAGCCAAACTAGCGCGAACCTTGGCCTCATTCACCACCTTGTGGAAGCCATCAGACCAAAAATGCTCTCTATCAATATTCCAAGCCAATCCGCAACTAGGATAAGTAGCAAAACGATTGTTTCTACCCATAGATGAGTTACCCTCATAATTGATGGTTCCATTCAATACATAACGGCTATCATAGTTATACACTACCTGTCCTGTAAGAGTAACCGTGCGTCGCTCATTGGAGGCAGAGTTAGCTCCTGCCACCGCACTACCAATCACAGGGTCTGAAAGATTTGCCGAAGCATTTCCATAAGTGGAATTAGAAGTACTTGTACTTTCTGACTGGTAGGTACGAAATACACCCGTAGCCGTCAAGCCATGTTTCTCGCCAAACACCTTATTATATAAGAGTTTCCATTCCGACTGCAAAGAGTAAGCATCCGAAGTTGCATCAATAGCCTGATTGGCATAGATACTATTCATCAAGACACCCGTAGCAGCCTGTGGCAAGAACTTATTGTTCTTCTGAGTCTTCATATACAAAGACACCCATCCTCTGAAGCGAAGATCAAACGGAAAGTCATATTCCATCGTAACCGTCATCTTCTCATCACGGACATTGGTCTTATTAAAGCCCAACTCTGCCATAGCTACAGGATTAAAATGATTACCCTTGCTACCACTCATAGAGAATGAGCCTTCGTAGGAAGAATTCAAAGAGAAGTATTGGTCGGTAGGCAAACCTGTTGTTGGGTCTATCCAATAAGGAGACTTGTTAGGCATGGAAGATTGTGCCATCGAGCGAACATTATCCAACACATTCGCATCCTTCTTGGTATTAACGAAAGAGAAATCGGTATGCACGCGCAAACGGTCTGAGAAATTGTAAGTCACTCTCAACTGTGATGTCAAACGAGTAAGCCCCGTACCCTTTGTTGTTCCTTCCTCATTCAAGTAGCCCAAGGAGAAACGATATCTGGCCTTTTCGCCACCACCCGACATATCAAAGTTATTATCAGAAGTCAAGGCATTCTGCTTGACCGCATCCAACCAATCAGTATTCTGATTATACTCGTTGTAATACTGATAATTAGGATTGTAATTGATAGGATCTGCATTGAACAGCATATCCAGCTCGGCAGAAGCATTAGACAAGCCTTTGGCATTGGCTGCATTCCAAAGCGCATCCTGCATCATGGCAGTATATTGACGTCCATTCAACAAAGGAATGGAAGAAGGCTCCTGCTTGACAGTCCACTTAGAAGAGAAGTTGAAGCGAGTTTTACCCATCGCACCTTTCTTGGTATTAATGAGAAGCACACCATTGGAACCCTTGGAGCCATAAATAGCTGTTGCGGCACCATCTTTAAGTACATCGATGCTCTCGATATTAGATGGAGCAATATTCAACAAGGCACCAAAGTCTTCTGAATTAGCGGTAGCAAAATCGAAGTCATCGCTGATATTGGCATCGTATGGTACACCATCAACAACAATCAGTGGATTAGCATCGCCTGTCAATGTATTGGTACCACGAATCTGCATGGTATTCTTGGCACCAGGATCACCACCCATGGTGATATCAAGACCTGAAATCTGACCCTGCAAGGCATCCTCTATAGAGGTTACCGGAGAAGCATCAACGATATCAGCCAAATTGATAGACTGTACTGAAGAAGTACGTTCCATCTTTGTGATACCCATATTATCACGTCGGTTCGCAGTGACGGTTACCTCTCCCAATTCGGTCTTGGTATCATCCTTCAACTGGAAATCCGCCTTTGTCTGTCCTGTATATTTCACCTTGATGGTTTTCATACCGATGAAAGATACCTGTAAGCTAAGATTCTTGGCATCGGCAGGTACCTGAAGGCTATAGTTACCATCCATATCTGTAGTCACACCCTTGACATATCGGTTTTGGGTATTCACCAACACCACATTGGCACCAATGATAGGTTCATTGAACTTAGCATCGGTTACATTACCCGTAATAACCTGTTGAGCAGCTGCGCCGATAACACAAGCCACCCACATGATGGTCAAGCATGCGAGCCTCATTACGTTATTAGTCTTAATCTTTTCCATATTGATTGTTTATTTCAATAATCCGTCAATAAAATGAATACATCCGTCGTTGAATGCAAATGGGAAGTAAGAGTACTTGGAATCTATAGGTACAACCTCATCGGAACCTACCAACTTCACACTCAGAGAACTTCCACCATCAATGATTTCCAACTTCGTGGTCAAGGACTTGGTAATGAATTGTCCCTTGCAACTTGATCCCAAGAATGGATAGTCTGTGAAGACATTCTCTTCGCTTGAGACGAAGTAGTCGGTTACCCAAGCCTGCAGCTGAGCCTTCTCGGTGGCAGTCAACTTTGCCGTAGCCTTATAGTTACCATTGGCATCAAAGAGTTTCTTGTAACCAGGAACCTTTTGATAGTTCGTGCTTATCGCCTCGTTGGTTGGCACAAAAACAATTTGTCTGCCATCGGTGACATAAGCATCATCAGAAGGGAATGCCAAAGTTGTACCCGATACAAGACCTGCCTTATTGAGCAACTGTGCAAAGAGATAGTACTCAAAGTTGGCATCATTGCACACAGCCAAGGCATGCTTCACACCATCACCAGACTGACGCTTAAAGATAGACTTAGCATCATAAGCGTATGCCTTTCCGTTGCTCCAAGAGTTACCCGCATTGGTTATCTCATGGAAAGCCACAAATGGATCTTCCGTATTACTTGGATTGAGCAGCTGATTGAAGTTGGCATTGTTGGTTATCTTACCATCCTTCACAAACCAATAGTTGAAAGGTGCATAAGTATCTACCACCTGCAATCCTTCTGTCTTCAATTCCTTCACCTGATCAGAGATGTGTATGTTTACCAAATTCAGTTTGGCATTATCTCCCATCTGCACGAAGGCACCAGCATCAGAACTATACTCCTGCAATTCCTTGCCACTGATAGTGGTATAAAGACGCATCTGCGGATCAGCAGTTTCAAACTGCGCATTAGACGGAATCAAGGAAACAAACTGAGAGTTATCGGCTGCGAAAGACGAAGTCAAGCCCGAACCATCCAAGGTATAGAGATAACAATTGTAGTTCACATCCTTGAAGGCTGGTGCCACCACCGAAGAGAAGATAGCCGGGGCTGTCATCTCGTCCATTCCATAGAGGAAACCATTAGTGCAAACCTTTCTTCTACTCTGATGAATGTTTGCCGGATCAAAGTTCACCGTAGTACCAAAGACGGTTTTTACCTTTCCCTCTTTAATTTCCGTAGGCATCACCGGGAACTTACTGTCAGCAAACATCTGCATCACGAAATATCGCTTAATCAACGGATCCAAACTATTGATGTTGCCATATCCCTGTTCTGGAGTCCAGAATGTCTTGAAGAATTGAGTCAGAGCCTGGTTGGTTGGCGCAAAGATACTATATCCTTGTGACTCTAGGTAGTAAGTTTGCATATAAGCTTTATCGCTTCCTGCAAAGGTCCACTCGTAGGCGATATTTGGCAAACTGCCATGAGAACGCAAATAAGCCGTATAACCCAAAGTCTGATTGGTTTCCTTCAGAGCCTCCGTATAAGTTTCATAAGAATTATAGAGGTTGAAGAACTCAGAATAGTCTGCATTGTTCTTCAATTCATCATAAATGGTATTCACGGGTTCGATAACCTGATCGACATGATACAGATAGCCGTTATCTGTGATGACATTATTCTCATCATTAACAGCAGCATTGGCAATGTTGAAGCCATCACCTGCATGAGCCTCACCATACCATTGGGTATTTGGATAGAAATAATGATAATCAGCAGCAGCATCTGCGATACCCTTGGTCTCAAAATACTTGGAAGAGAATACCGGTAGATATCTTTCATAATGATACACGCTGATATTTTTGGCAGAACCATCAATGGCAGCAGAAACCTGCTCGATGGCATCCTGGCTATGAGTGCGATGCTTGTAAAAAAGTCCTGCATTCAATTTCTTGTCTGCCTCAGTAGCAGCATCGCCATCGTTAGGACGAAAGTTCACCATTTTATCCCAGTCAAAGGCATAATACATCAGGTGCATACCAATCAAATTCTTTACAAATTGAGGATTTGCCTGGTACATCTCATCGATAGAACTATAACCTTTCTCTGTTAAATACTTACCAAATGCTTCATCATCCGGCGCTGCAACTGTCACAATACTCTTACCAGCAACAACACCATCATTGCCGGTCAAGTCAATTCCGTGTAAAAAAATGCTGTAGTTACCTTCCTTCTGAAGAACCTCATAGGCATTTCCCTTCAACCAACTTGGTACTTTATAGTGATCATTATCTTCCAACTTATCACTACAAGAGAAGAAAAGGCAAGGCGTGAGTAAAAACATTCCGCCCAACACGCATTTTTGCCAATAAATCTTATTCATAATTTAGTCTTTAGATTCCAATTGTTTGTTAAGCAGCTTCATATTCTGGTTAGGCTTCTTTATAAGAACAATAGTGCTGCATAAAAACTATCGTTCAGAGGCTTATACGATGGCAAAGTTACTCATTTTTTTAGAAAGAAATGAATAACCTGGAAACAAATCGCACCTCAGTGTACAATATTAGTTACCTCAGAAACCTTTGATTATCTTACTATTTTACGAGTAAACACTTCGCCATTCTTGGTTGTAATACGATACATAAAAGTACCTTTACCTACCGCTGCTATTTTCTTACCCGACATATCGAAGCATTCTATCTTCTTGATATCTTTGCCAGCCAAGACATCTTTGATCGATGTGGGATTGTCAACAACCTTCACCACACCTTCCGTGGCGAGTTTTGACAAATCCCAAGTCTGACCATCGCCAGGAGTTTCAGGAATCATCTGCACTTTGCCATTCACCTTTACTCCGGCAGAGAAAACTGGAATCGTCTCACCATCCACGAAGAACAAAGCATCAGCTTCATCTCCTATCTGAATCACGGCTTCATCTTCCAGCGTCACCGAACCGGCACTGATTGTATTATAAGAAGAACCATCTGTCAGAAGACTTACGACACCTCCGGTTCTCACCTCCAGGTTTCCCTTCAAGGTCAATCTCGCACCATTGGCACCTTCCTCTACATCGCCAGCCTGGAGTTTACCTCCTTCATAAATTCTTACAACACCCGCAATACTTCCCTTACCAGAAAGGATGGCATCTTTCATGACGTTCACGGCGCCTGTGCCACTATTCGTTCCATTAACTATAAGGTTACCTTTCAATACATTGGTAATTCCCTTATAATCGTTGTTACCCGTCAAGCGCCAGTAACCAGTACCCGTCTTCGTAATAGAAACAGTTCCCTGGTAACCTCTTCCACCCGCAGCCCAGTTGTTAATCTTGCCGGCAAAAGTCTCGTTGGTATTTGCCGAACCCACCGTCCAAGTACAAGTGAAGCCCTTGGTCTTCTTGCTCGAACCACTGAGATAAGTTTTCGAAGAACCCGACAAACCACCAATCTTCAGATTCGAGTTGGTTTCCCATGAAGCCAAGCGGGTATTACCCGTTGCCTCAACCACAGCATTCGGCATCGTAACACTGCCACTGTTGAACAAGAGCAACGAGCCGTCTTTCTCAGAAGATACACCATTTGCAATCAGGCGCCCCGTAAACTCAGTATAGTTGCCCTGAAGATACTCACGCAGATAAGGAATGTTCAACTGCAAGTTGCCGGAACCCGTCACCTTGTTCTTCATGTAGCAGAAGCGGTTAGGCGAGAACTGGGAGGTAGTACCTTCCTTCACCTCAATAGGGAAAGAATAGGTTTCATAACCATTAGGCTCTCCTTTTGTCTTGAATTCTCCACCAGCCATTACGAGTTTAGAAGATGAGCCGATACCCGCTTTGGATATATCTGTTGTTGATAGATTTAGCTTGCCACCACGAAGAATGGTTGCTCCCTTGTAGCCAAAGAACTTATTGGTACCGATGGTAACCTGACCTTCACCATTGAAAGCCAAATTGCCATCACCCTCGAACACACCGTTCAGAGTTACAGTTGCATCCCCTTTTGCTATGTTCAGTTCCGTTTCACTCTTAACCTGTGCTGCTCTATCTGTAGAGGTTGTGCCACCTGTATATAAATAGGTACCACCATCAAAGATCCAACTTTGAGCAAAGTTGGCACTTGCTCCTATCGCACTAGGCTCACTTCCATTCTTCAGAGAATTAATCTCCAAGATGCCTTCATGAAGAACCGTCGGACCGGTATAACTATTCAATGTATTCAAAACCAACGTGCCTTCGCCTCCCTTATTGACAGAAGCCTCACCACTAATGGCTCCAGCTCCTTCAACAGCTACCCTGCCATTGCCTTTCACAACTACAACGGCTGGCGAAACAGTCTCACTCAAATTCACATTAATGTCACCAGCGGCATCAAAAAGCACATTTTTGCCATTAACAAAGACATCCTGTCCCTTATTCCAACTCTTACTCTTCAAATCCCAATCGGTAGCAGACGGATTCCAGATCAAGTCAGGCTGATAGGAATCAATATCCACCATACCAGTCTCCACAGGACGAGTTGTCATGGTGAGTTCTGGAGAATATTCAGAATACTTGCCGGCATCAGCAAAAGCTCTCACTCTTACCAAGTAAGCTACACCAGGTTCCAAGCCCTCGATGGTATAGGAAGTACTATTGGCTGCCATACGGGCCACTTTCTTCCACTGATTCTCACCTTTCTTCGTTACTTCAACGCAGAATCCATCTTCTGCATAGGTATAGTCACGCCATTTCAACTTAATGGAAGAACTGGTAGAAGAAACAAACTCTACGCACATTGGCATACGGAGGAAATAGTCGCGGTCAGCTACGGTAATGCTATTGATATAATTCTCAATATTAGCATAACCATTAGTAGCAATCACCAAGGCATCATCCTTGTTAGGGTCGGTACCATTAGCCTTTTCCCAAGCATCAGGCATACCATCGCCATCGCTATCTATCTTCTTGTTTCCGCCCCAAACCGTCCATTTGTCAGGCGTACCATATGGAAGATTTTCCTCATTTGCCAATAACTCTCCTTGCTTGCCCAAGGAGTTCACCTCATCCACCATGTAACAATCGCTGTAATCACGATAAGGCAGAGAAGCACCCACTATCGGAAGAAGATTCTCCAACAATGTGTTTCCTGCCCACTTAGGCATCTCAGGATAATCATAACGGATTGACTGGCGTACGCCAGCAGCATAGTTGGTTACTTCCTTTGGATCAAACTTGCCATCCATATTGCTATCTTGCCAATTGTCCTCTCCATAGAAGTTGAAGGCACCCTCGCCAGCGCCACCAGAGAAGGCATTGCTACCATTGGCAGGACCATTAATGAAAAGATTTCCTTCTATGTTCACAAAGGAATCTCCCTTGGAGTCTCCACCCATAATATAGCATCCATTCTTCCAGTTATACACTATGTTATTTACATACTGGTTGATGCCTTTTATCTTATTGTTACGAGTAGCATTGTCGATATACAGGTTACGATAAAGGGAAATATAATCTGACTGCATCAAACCACCAGCACTATGAGGCATCAGTCCCTGTCCCATGATACAGTTGGAGATGGTGATGTAATCAGGATGCTTTCCCTTATTATCAGGATTGATAGAGAAAGTCTCATCTAATCCCCAAGAGAAGGAGCAATGGTCAAAAATCATGTTCTGACCATAAGCAATACCTGCCGCATCCTTACCCGAGCTACCTTTATGACCCATACGAAAACGCATGTGGCGCACGATGATATTGTCTGCACCAGAGAAGGAAACGCCATTGCCATAGACGGTGATTCCTTCACCTGGTGCCGTCTGTCCCGCAATATACAGATTATTCTTGAATACCAAACGGTCTTTGATATTGATGACACCAGCTACATCGAAGACGACGAAACGGTTAGGCTGACTGATTGCATCGCGCAAAGAGCCGGAACCAGAGTCGTTCAGGTTGGTGACATGATAAACTGCTCCACCTTGACGCGCTCCTGCTGCAAAACGTCCCCAGCCCTGAGCATCAGGAAAGGCCAACTGCTGTGCTTGTGCAGCCAGGCTGCCTCCAGCCAACAAGGCTGAAAACAATATTTTATTTGTTCTATTCATAGGTTCTTGTATTAATTATTAATTCGTTGAAATTCAATACCGATTCTTCTCAGATTGTGCATCATGGCAAAGGCATCAAGTCTTCCCACTTCACATTCCAGTTGCCATCTTGCGGGAAGCCTGGATTAGGATGAATACTACCATCCCAACCGGCACACATCATGGCTACCGCCATCAAGAGTCCACCATTGCCAGGAAGATAAAGACGAAGTCTGCCATCTTGGTAATTATGTCCACTTACCAGATAAGTATTCTTCTGCTGTTTCATCAACAGAGCACCCACGGCGTTTTCGGGTTCACCCATGCGGGCGGCCCCCATTGCCATCATCGGATAATCCCATCCCCAGGAGGTATTCCACTTCCAGTTCTTCCAAATCCACTGCTCTGTCTTCTTCATCTTGGCGAAGTCTATCATCCTACTGTTGTAAGGGAACAAGCCGATGGCACCCATCACTGCAGGATGATCGCTGAACATACGTTCCTTGGTATAGGTATCAGGTTCTGTCTCTGCTGCGAGATACAGACTATCCTTGGATGCCAAAGGAGAAATCTTGGCTAGGATATCATCCCAACGGGGTTCACGAGTTTTTCCCAGACGAACACGCCAATCTTGAGCTATCTTCAAGGCGCAATGCCATTGACTCAACTCAAACGGCGGATTTACCGTAGTTGCAGCAGGCAAGGTTTCTTGAGCAGCGATACAACCTCGCAGAATATAGCGATCGTGCTCTTGATCATATTCTGCAAAGTCACCCATAAATTCCGCGGTTTCATCGACCAATCTAGCATACTTCTGCAAGATAGCAGGAGAAGGATTAGCACGATAAAGTAATTCCGCCAGATAAATCAGGTGTGGCTGTTGCCAGATTAGGAAACTTCCCACACTAGAAGGAGCCTCTCCTGCATCTGGATCGGTCATCTTCATCCAGCGTACTCCCTTGAATCCCTGTCGTTCTGCTATCTTTCGGGCATTTGGTTCTGCCTTGAAATACCAAGACAAAGAACGTTCCAACAGTTCCGAATGCCCCCACAATGCAAACTGTGCCTGATGCCAGAGAATCATCTCTAAATGGAACTTGCCAAACCATGAATTATAGGTAAGTCCTGTTTCTTGAGGAGGAGTTTCTCCTGCATCCTGGATAGCCAAAAGATATTGACTCAGCACCACCCGTCGCTCCATTTCCTTGGCACGAGCATCCTTACACTGTCCAAAATCTACCATCGCACCTTTCTGCCAGTAATGGTTCCAGTAATCCTTGGCGGCATCCACCACTTCACCGAAAGTTTTACGAGCAGAAGATGCTTGCTCGGCATACTCGCAAGTCAACTTCAGGTCGGCAGACTTCGCCTGCAACTGATAGAAGTTCTTTCCCTTTTGCTTGAATTTTGCAGAACCCTCCCATCTCAACATCACAAAATAGACGGTTTCATCGATGATTCTCTTCAAAACTGCCGAACTTTTATCCTGCGCTACGAGCATTGTGGAATGAAGATTATCTTTATTCCAATCGCAAGCATCGTCAGCATGACCGCCTGTTGGATAAGCAAAGCGGATATCTACGGCGATGTTTCCCTTAGACTGCACATGAGTGGCAATCATATCAAACGTTGGGTCACAAGCCGTCTCAACCCGGTAAGCTTTACCTTTATATATAAAGCTACTCCGAATCATACCATCCCACATATCCAAGGTCTGATTCACCTGCTCGATGTCTTTTGGATTAGAACCAAGCGACAGACCCAGTGTACCCAGATGAAGGCGATGAGGATTCACACGAAACCAGTTACCAGCAGTCTTCTTTCGCTGGTCATCCTTAATCTGAGTAGCATAAGGCTCTTTTCGCCCACGTCCGAAATCATAATCACGCCAACTTTCTTCCGGCTTGTAATTCTCAGGATTAGCAAAAGAATGCCATCCCCAATCACTCATTGTTCCAAGAGGTACACCCTTGGAATATGACTTAGGAAAAGACTGTAAGCCTGTTCCATCCACAGTCATTGCAAACCCGCCATTGCCTACAGACAAAGAATTCAGCGAATCCATCGACTCAACATGAGGGTTGTTTCTCTCTATCACTAGCTTTCTGTTGATGTTCTGAGCTGTCAAGCTCAAGGAGAACAGCAGAAGTACACTTAATAACGTTTTCTTCATTTTCCGGTTTTTAAGTTTATTTGTCGGTGCAAAGTTAGCCTTTTCATCGGGACTTAGCAATATACTATCGTACATTAGCATACATATCTATTCATATAGGCAAGACCATGCATAAAAATCGGGTAGGAGGTAAATGCTAATCATAAAAGGCATTTGCCTCCTATTTTCACATTTACCGACCTCCCACACCACCGTACGTGCGGTTCCGCAT
>OKUG01000041.1_pt1 | contig 52583 bp, 44 predicted proteins | sample 1606721 | NCBI WGS metagenome assembly OKUG01 (sample SAMEA3882539, study PRJEB24775) | human gut metagenome | biome: human-associated habitat; feature: intestine environment; material: feces | place: Netherlands | collected 2009/2010
TTTCTGCCAACAAGGTGCAGTATTACGAGATCCCCGCCCACACGCTGGAGATCTCGGACGCCCTGAACGAGCAGCTGTCCAATATCTGGCGCAAGAAGCGCGGCATCGAGGTGTTCTCCTTCAACATCAACTCCCTGTCCATCCCGGAGGAGCAGCAGAAGAAGATCACCGAGTGGGAAGAAAACGCCATGACCACCGATCCCACCACCGCCGCTGCCCGTCTGGTGAGCGGTCAGATCGACGCCATGAAGACCGCCGCCGGGAACACTGCCGGTGCCATGACCGGCTTTATGGGCATGGGCATGGCAACTGGTGCAAACGGCATGAACGCCCAGAGCCTGTTCGCCATGGGGCAGCAGCCCGCAGCACCCCAGCAGCAGACTTCTGCCGCCGACAGCTGGAAGTGCAGTTGCGGCGCTATCGCCACCGGCAAGTTCTGCCCGGAATGTGGCAGCAAAAAGCCGGAGCCGAAGCCCGCGGACAGCTGGACTTGCAGCTGCGGTGCCACCGTCACCGGCAAATTCTGCCCGGAGTGCGGCAAGCCCCGCCCGGCGGCAGCAGAGGGCTGGACTTGCAGCTGCGGCGCGGTGAACAAGGGCAAGTTCTGCTCCGAGTGCGGCAAACCCAAGCCCACCGGTACGCCCAAGTATAAGTGCGACAAGTGCGGCTGGGAACCGGCAGATCCTGCACACCCGCCCAAGTTCTGCCCGGAGTGCGGCGACCCCTTTGACGACAGCGACCGGACCTGACCTGACAAATACAGAGCATTGAAAGGAGCATACCATGATGGGATTCTTTTCCAATTTATTCGCAAAACAGAACTGCGCCGTCTGCGGTAAGGAGTGCGGCACCCTGCACCGCTCCAAGCTCCGGGACGGACAGTTCCTCTGCGATGACTGCGGCAACAAGTGCTCCAAATATATCCGGCTCAGCGAGCTGACGCTGGACGAGGCCAAGGAGCACATGGAGTATATGGCCCGGATGAAGCGGGTGTTCGACGAGGTGTTCGACAAGACCGACTTCCGGGTCAACGCATACCCCTCCACCCCGACGCAAATGGGGCTGGTGTTCTGCGATGAGCTTGGAATGTTGTACATCGACGACCGCACCGGCGGCCGGGGCAAGATGCCGGAGCTGATCCGCTACGACCAGATCGCCAGCTATGAGGAGTATCTGGACGAGACCCCCGCCAAGGAGCCGGGCCAGGAACCCACCCTCAACGGCGGCGGCCTGAAGCTGAAGCTGGTGCAGCCCCGCAGCATCACCGAGGCCCAGACCCAGCGGGGCATGCATCCCCACCCCTACATCAAGCAGGAGCTGGTCATCTGCTTCAGCAAGCGGGACCGGCGGGAGATCGGCTATGCCCACATCGCACGGCAGCATCTGGACCACATCTTCGGAGTCCACGACAAGGAGACCAGTATGTTCGGCCGCCGGATGTCCAAGGCCGAGGAACGGGAGCTGAAGGGCCAGATGGGCATGATCGGTGCCATGGGTGCCGTGGCATCTGCCGCCATGAAGGGCGGGCAGCTCTCTGAGCAGGAAAAGGCCCGCTTTGTGGAGAACATCAATCTGGCAAACGACGCCCAGACCGGCGGCATGGCATTGTACAGCCGCCGTGCTGACGAAGCCTTTGCAAAAGTGCAGTGACCCCAAAAGGAGGAACGGATATGAGAAAGATCCAGCGCAGAGATTTCCTCAAGGCCATGGGCCTTGCCACCGCCGCCCTCGGGCTGACCGCCTGCGGCGGCTCCGGTGCTGCCAGCGCATCCAGCGTTTCCAGCGCACCGGCTTCCAGCAGCAGTGCCCCGTCCGCTTCGGCACCGCCGGAAGCAGCAGAGGACAAAGCCACCCCTGCAGAGCCCCCTGTGACCCAGTTCCAGACCGGGGAGCTGACCATCGGCGAATACACCTTCAAGGCGCAGTACATCCCCTTTGACGTCCGCCGGGAACTGGACGGAGCGCATCACTGCATCCATGCGGACAGCTACCGGGGCAATTACTTCTTCAGCTTCTACAACGAGGACGATGAAGAGCAGTCTGCCAAGATCTTCGAGTATGCCATCAAGGACGACCGGCTGACCCCGGTGGAAGAGTACAACATTGACGGCAGCAACGCCCTCAGCATCGACCGCAATGGCATCCTGTACGCCATGGACAACTTTGATGTCTACTGCTACGATCTGAACAGCAGCGACCCGGAAGAGCCCGGCGACGCACTGGACTACATGGGCAGCTGCTATTCCTCCAAGGATCGGGATCTGACCGTAATCTACTGGACCGACTCCGCACCGGTGCTGGTGCAGGACGGCGAGTACACCGAGCTGACGCTGGAGGGCGACAACGAGATCGGCCCCTTCTGCAGCATGCCCTCCCTGAACCTCAGCGGGGACGAGCTGCTGACGGTGGGCGAGCCGGACTCCAGCGGCGACTACTACTTTGCCGCCTTTGATCTGGACGGCAATGAGCTGGCCCGCAGCTCACAGCCGGTGGGCAGCTTTGACGCCGTGATGATGAAGCGCCCCAACGGCTATCTGCTGGACACGGGCTATATGTGGGAGCTGTACGCGCCGGACGGCACTTTTTTGGAAAAGTCCCTTCCCGTGGGTGAGCGCGAGACCCTGTGCCAGCTGTGCGGCGACTTCTGCACCTTTGATGTTTTCCTGCCGCTGGAGGAAAACGCTTTCTTGGCAGTGGGCCACCACGGCAAAGCCACCGAGCCGGACGAGCCGGTGGTGTTCCGCATCACTACGGATTTCTGAGCCGACCGCTTTGGCGGGAAGACTGACGCAAAAACAGCGGGGCCGGGGAAAAGCCCTCGGCCCCCTTTGGAACAACAGGAGGAAACGCTATGGCAGGAATGCTGGAATACAAGTGCCCCTGCTGCGATGGCGCCATCCAATTTGACAGCGCCACCCAGAAGATGAAATGCCCCTACTGCGACACTGAGTTTGAGGTGGATACGCTCAAGGGCTACGACGAGGAGCTGAAGGACGAAAAGCCCAGCGAGATGAACTGGGCCACCCCCGGCGGCAGCTGGGCAGAGGGCGAGACCGCCGGTCTGCATACTTACAGCTGCAAGAGCTGCGGCGGTGAGATCGTGGGCGACGACACCATGGCCGCCTCGGCCTGCCCCTTCTGCGGCAATCCCATCGTCCTCACCGGACAGTTTGCCGGGGCCCTGCGGCCCGACCTCATCATCCCCTTCAAGCTGGACAAAAAGGCCGCCAAGGCCAAATTGCAGGAGCATCTCAAGGGCAAGACCCTGCTGCCCCGGGTGTTCCGCAGCCAGAACCACATCGATGAGATCAAGGGTGTGTATGTGCCCTTCTGGCTCTTTGACAGCGACGCCGACGCTCAGCTGCGGTTCACCGCCACCCGAACCCGCTGCTGGTCGGACAGCAAATACGACTATACCGAGACCAACTACTACTCCGTCCGGCGGGACGGCACCTTGGGTTTTGATGCCGTGCCGGTGGACGGCTCGTCCAAGATCGAGGACGACCTGATGGAATCCATCGAGCCCTTTGCCATGCAGGACGCCATCCCCTTCCAGACCGCCTATCTGGCGGGCTATGTGGCGGACAAATACGATGTGAGCGCCGAGGACAGCATCGAGCGGGCCAACAAGCGCATCCGCCGCTCCACTGAGGAGACGTTCCAGCAGACCGTTACCGGCTACGATTCGGTCAAGGTGGATAACAGCAGCATCCAGCTGCACGGCGGCAAGGCAAAGTACGCGCTGTTCCCGGTCTGGCTGTTGAGCACCAGCTGGCGGGGTGAAAACTATCTGTTTGCCATGAACGGTCAGACCGGCAAATTCGTGGGTGACCTGCCCGTGGACAAGGGCGCTGCCCGCAAGTGGATGCTGGGCCTTACGGCTGCCCTTTCCGCCGCGTCCTACGGCGTGATGTGGCTGCTGTGGCTGGCACGGATCCTGTAAAGGAGGGACGAACGATGAAAAAGACTTCCAACCGACTGCACTCCCTCTTTGCGGCGCTGGCAGCACTGATTCTTGCGGCGGCGCTGGCTGTTCCGGCCTTTGCGGTGGAGGGCGGCTTTGCCGACCTGTACTACCGCATGAACGACAGCGCAGAAGTTCTGACCGAGGACGAGGATAATGAACTGGAGGCTTCGCTGGAGGAGCTGAGCGTCCGCCAGAGCTTTGATGTGGTCATTGCCACCATCGAGTCGCTGGAAAGCGTGGACTACGACAGCATGGAGGCCTATGCCGACGACCTGTATGACTTCTGCCAGTTCGGCTACGGCTCGGAGATGGACGGCGTGCTTCTGCTGGTGAGCGTGGGCGACCGCAAATGGCACATCTCCACCTGCGGCTACGGCATCACCGCCTTTACGGATGCCGGCATCCAGTACCTTGGCGAGCAGATGACCCCCTTCATGGCCGATGGAGACTACGCCGGTGCCTTCCGCACCTTTGTCCAATGGTCGGATACCTACATCGACGCTGCCCGGGCGGGCCACCCCTATGATGTGAATAACCTGCCCCGGGAGCCGCTGTCTCTCATGTACCTGTTCCTTGCGCTGGGCATCGGCCTTGTGCTGGCATGGGTCGTCGTCAGCGTAATGAAAAGCCAGCTGCGCAGCGTGGCGTTCCAGGAGAATGCCGCCAGCTATGTGCGGGAGGGCAGCATGAATCTGACCAACAGCCGGGAGCTGTTCCTGTACCGTGACGTGCACCGCACCGAGCGACCGAAGGAGTCCAGCTCCAGAGATTCCGGCGGCAGCTCCACCCACACCTCTTCCAGCGGCACCACCCACGGCGGTGGAGGCGGCTCGTTCTGAAAGGAGCATGTTTATGAACCCTTATCTTTCGGAAAAAGCCCGCGGCGAGATTCCCCGTGTCCTCAAATGGCTGCGGAACGCGGGGCTTGCCTTCTGCGTGTTCTGCTCTGTCGGCGGGCTGTATACCCTCTGTCTGGACCTGCAGGCCAAGGACACCTCCCACGTTGTCGGGTATGTGTTCTGGATCGTGGTGGGCGCAGTGCCCCTTGTTCTGTTCGCACGCAACGAAAAACGCCGCTACCATGCAAGAACCATCGCCCGCAGGGTGGAGAGCTACTCCGGGCCGGAGGTGCCCCTGCGGTGGCTGTGCAACAGCGTTGGCATGGACACAAAGGACCTTGCATGGTATTTTGAAAACGGTTATTTTGTAAACCTCAGTCTGGATCTGAACCAGAAGATCGTCCGCAGGCGGACCGTGCCCCGCCATGACCCGAACCGGAGCTGAACCCTCACAGCTGAAACAGAAAGGAGTATTTTCATGGGACTTTTTGATAAGATGAAGCAGGCCGCCGCAAATGTTTCCGGCAACCAGACCGTCACCTTTACCTTTCAGGCTCTGCCGGAAAGCCTTGCCCAGATGCAGGCACTGCCGGAGGCCAGTCTGGACACCCCCTTCAAGACCGCAGCCCTCACCGTCTGCGCGCTGTGCGCCTACGGTGCCGACAAATCCATCGGGCTGGAGATGCTCAACTGGCTGCGGGGTCCCCGCCCCATGAACGGGCAGGAGATTTCCTTCCTGAACGACCGCTTCCGGGACGGCAAGAGCTATATCCCGTTCTCCTACTTTGTGGGTGCGTCGCCGGAAAACGGCTATACCCCCCGCCAGCCCTTCACCCTGCTGGTGGGCAGCAACCACACCTCCAACGTGGAGGAAGGTTACTGCAAGCTGTTCATCCCCTGCGGCGGCGCCGACAGCCCCCGCCCCATCAAGCTGCGCCGCAAGGGCGACGGGCAGTGGTTCTTGTGGGATCAGTACCTGATGACCGGTATCCGCATCCCGGCGTCTGCCGACCCGTGGGCATAAAACAAAGGGGCTGACATGAAAGCCATGAAAACTTTTGCAGCACTGCTTGCACTGGCTTTCAGTCTGGCAGGGTGCGGTGCGGTGGACGGCGACCCCGTCCGCCCCGCCCCCGGCAGCGCCGGGCAGGGCAGCAGCACAGCGGCTTCCGGTGCCGATTCTGCTGAGCCGGAGCAGCTTGCCGCGCTGCGGCAGCTGGCCGGGGACAGCGGAGAGCTTGCCGGGGTGCTCTATCTGGGCAGCGTCCCGGAGCGCACCACCGATGTGCATGCCGTGCTGGACAGCTTACCGGAACAGCCGTGGCAGTTCGTTGCGGACATCCCGGCAGACCGCTGGGTCACAGCGCCGGGCGGCGGGCGGGAGCTGTACTGCATCTTTGCCGTGCGTAAGGAGGATACGCTTTTTGTCTATGAAAAGCAGGATCCTCAGTACCCGAACGAGACGGGCAAGGAGCTTTACGGCAGGCAGGGTGGCCAGCCCATTCTGCTGCTGTGCAACGGCAGCAGGGAGGACACCAACACCATGGTAACGGTCTATTGCAGCACCGGACGCCCGCTGGACTGGAACCCGCAGCTTTCCGCCGAGACCGGCCGCCCTGTGCCGGTGGATGGCGTGTATGATTTTTCCAACTACCCGCTGACCGGCGCTGCCCCCTGAGGTGCGCCCCGGCAGGGCATGAGAAAGGAGAACCTATGAAAAACCTGAAACTTCTGGCAGCCCTGCTGGCGCTGACCATCGGCCTTGCAGGCTGCGGCGGGTCGTCCAAGGGCAGCAGCGCGTCCAGCTCCAAGCCCGAAAAAATGCTGGACGGAGACAACATGACCGCATCGCCCTCCGCCAAACAGGAGTACACCGAGCCGGAGAACGTGACCTATATGCGCCTTCTGGCAGGGGAGGACGAATACCGCGCCTGTGTGCTGTATCTGGGCGGCTCCTACGAGGTGACCACCGATGTGCAGAAGGTGCTGGACAGCCAGACCGATCTGCGGGATCTGTGGGGCTTCGTCTATGACATCCCGCAGGATCACTGGGTCGTGGCACCGGATGGCGGGTGCGACCTGTACTGCATCTTCCCGCAGGAGGCGCAGGCCACCCTGTTCGTCTACGAGACGAGCCTGACAGACGATGCCGAAAACCCGCTCCAGCGCGGTAAACAGCTCTATTACAGTGAGGACGGTCAGCCCATCCTGCTGCTGTGCAACATCAGCGATATCGTCCCCAACACCGAGGTGGAGCTGTACCCCAGCACCGGCGAAGAGCTGGTCTTCAGCCCCTTCCTTTCCGGCGAGAACGGCCATGTGGTGGAAGCCGAGGGCGTGTGCGATTTTACCATCTACCCGGAAGGGGACGACTGGATCTCCGTTGCCGACCCGTGGTCGCTGGAGGGCAACTGGCTGGAGTTCGCCCGCGACACCGACGAGGGCTATTTTGAGACCGACCCGGCGGATGCCGATGCCATGTGCTTCCTGCCCACGGATGCCGAGACCGAGGGCGACCAGCTGCCCCTGACCGCCAGCTACATCACCCCCTACCCGGAGCTGAACGTGGAGGAGGCAGAGCTGTTCTACCACGATGGCACCCCGGAGGTGCCCTTCCAGTCCAATCAGGAGTGGTACGCCACCTTTACCGGGGAGGACGGCTCCCGCTATGCCGTTACGCTGGAGGACGAAAACACCCTTGCCCTCAAGTTCTATCTGGAGGGCGAGGAGAGCTACCTGAGCCTTGTGAACACCGTCTACTTTGCACGGCAGGAGGGCATGGGCTAAAGGAGAAAACAATGAGAAGGTTTATTGTTGATACGGATACGGCTTCTGATGATGCTGCGGCGCTTATGATCGCTGCTTTGAGTGAGGAGATAGATCTTCTGGGTGTGACGATTGTGGCTGGAAACGTAGGGCTTAAGCAGGCAACGGACAATGCACTGATGACCCTCGAGGTATGTGGAAGTGATGCACCGGTTTATCTGGGAGCGAAGCGTCCACTGTTCCGCGAACGACACGAAACGATCAGTGTCCATGGAAAAGATGGCATGGGTGACTGTGATATCATCCATCCCAAACGCTCACCCGAAGAGAAACGTGCGGTGGAATTTATTCTGGAGCAGGTGGAACGCTACCCGAATGAGGTGGAGCTGGTTGTGCTGGGACCTGCCACGAATATTGCACTGGCGATTCTGACCGATCGTGAGATCATGTCTAAGGTGAAACACATCTGGTCCATGGGAACACCGGGCTTTGGATTTGGAAATGCAACACCGGTTTCAGAATTCAATGTATTTATTGATGCAGAAGCCTATGCTCTGATGCTGGATCTGGAAATTCCGGTGACGATTGCCGGATTTGATCTCTGTGCCGGCAATATCGGTCTGGATCGCTATGAGCTGTCCTATCTGGCCCATGGATCCAAACCGGCACAGTTTTTGGAGCAGGCCACTTCCAAGCTTTTGCAGTTCAATCTGGATACCAGAGGGGTACATATGGTGGATCTTCCCGATGCCATTGCCATGGCAGCTGCAGTATGGCCGGAATTTGTTCAGGATAAGGTGGCATGCCACTGTCATTGCTGTACCGAGCCGGGGCATGCCTATGGCCAGGTGATCTTTTACCAGAAAGGCCGTACCTATGAGGCGATGCCGGAGATCAGTCGGTTTAATGCACAGGTCATTAAAAAAGTAGATGAAAAGCTGTTCACCGAGCGATTTATGGATCTGCTGATGGAGGAAGGGGGAAAAGAAGCATGAAACACACCAAAAAGATCACCATCCTCCACTCCAATGATCTGCACGGAGACTTTCTGGCAGAGCAGGTGGACGAAAAACTGGTGGGCGGCGTTTCCATGCTGTCCGGCTACATCGAAAAGGTGCGGGCAGAACAGCCCAACACCATCTACGCCATTGCGGGCGATATGTTCCGGGGCTCGGTCATTGATTCCGAATACAAGGGGCTTTCCACCATCGAGATCATGAACGCCCTTGCCCCGGACGTGGTCACCATAGGCAACCACGAGGTGGACTACGGCATCGCGCATCTGCTGTTCATCGAAAAATGCGCGCGCTTTCCCATCATCAACGCAAACCTCTACATCAAAAACACCTCCACCCGGCTGTTCACCCCCTACAAGATCCTGCGGATGGACGGCATGAACATCCTGTTCATCGGCATCATCACGCAGGACGTGATCAACCAGACCAAATCCGAATCTCTGGTAGGCTCCTTTGTGGACACCGCCGCAGCAGCCGCCGAGGTGGGCAAGATCTGCAACGCCCACAACAGCATCGATATTGATTTTACCGTGCTGCTGACCCACATCGGCTTTGAGGAGGACCGCCATCTGGCGCGCCAGCTGGACCCGGCGTGGGGAGTGGATCTGATCATCGGCGGGCACAGCCACACCCTGCCGGAGCACGCGGTGGAGGAAAACGGCGTGGTCATTGCGCAGGCGGGCACCGGCACCGACCAGATCGGGCGCTTTGACATCATCGTGGACACGGACAACAACTGCATCGATTCCTACACATGGCGCACCGTGCCCATCTGCGCCGAGACCTGCCCCCGCAACCCTGCCATGGAGCAGGTGCTGCACCGCTTCACCAGTCAGGTGGACGAAAAGTACAGCCACATCGTAGGGCGCTTCCGCCGGGAGCTTACCCACCCCCAGCGCACGCAGGAGACCGAGCTTGGCAACCTGTTTGCCGATATCTTTACCCGCAGCCTTGGGGTGGATGTGATGCTGATCGGCTCCGGCAGCATCCGGGCCGAAAAGCTGGGCCCCATCGTTACCTACGGCGACCTTATCGAGGGCTTCCCCTACGATGACGGCGTATTCATGTTCAAGGTGACCGGCCAGCAGCTGCGTCAGATGCTCCATTACATGCTGCGGGAGGAAGCCTACACCGGCCATACGGAGTTCTACCAGCTGCCCTCCACCCTGCGCCTGCGGTACGACCGCCGCAAGGGCGATTTTGATTACTTTACCTACTGCGGCAGAGAGGTGGGCAAGGAGATCGGCGATGACGCCCTGTTCACCGTGGGCATGCAGAACTACCACTTTAAAAACATCGAAAGCTTTTTCAACATCTCCTACGACACCCTTTGCAAGCTCCAGAAGCCCCGTAGCGTGGCAACCTCCTGTCAGGATATCCTGATGGAGTATTTCCGGGAGCACGAGATGCTGGACGCGGTGGTGGACGGCAGAATGACCATTCTACCCCCCACGGCAAGGGAAGGAGACTGACCCATGCGCACAGAAAGGAGGAGACGACCCATGCGCACTTTCTCGCTGGTGCTGCTGGGGCTGGCGGTGGGGGCGGCACTGCTCAGCCGCAGCCCCAGCCGCCCCGCCCCAACGCCCCCGGAGCCTGCGGCTGCTACCCCGACGCTGGCTGACCTTGAAACGTTGGAGTTCTGGGAGCGGGGCAGCTATATCCGGCCCATCTCCCGCACCTGCCTCACCCGCACCCCCGAGGGCACCCGGGTGGAACTGGAACTGTACCACGAAGAAGTGTATCAGGAGCAGGCCGGGCCGGAACTTCTGGAACAGGCCAAGGCCATTCTGGAAGAGTACGGCGTGGGCGGCTGGGCAGGCTTCTCCGGCCACGACCCCAACGTGCTGGACGGCAAAAGCTTCCGGCTGGAAGCCACTCTTGCCGACGGCACCCGCATCGAAGCCCACGGGGAAAACAAGTTTCCCCCAAACTACCGGGACGTGATGAGCGCTCTGGACGACCTCACCGCCGCCGCCCAGAAAAACGCCCTGCAGCAATACACCCCATAACAGAAAGGAGCACCCCATGAAACAGCGATTCTCAAAACGAACGCGCCTTGTCAGTGCCCTTTTGACGCTGGCTATGGTGTTCACCTTTTTGCCCTTCAGCGCCTTTGCGGCCAGCTATGAATCGATAGAAAATATTGCCTTTACCACCAATGGCTGTGATGCCCTGCAAATCAAAGAGGGCGCTCAAGTCAACGACTGGCTGGAATCTTTTAAGGAAAAAATGAGAAACACAGACATTAGCCAGCATCCTCTTGTGGCGGTGGAGGGCTATGGATTCTTCATCAATATGTATGTGAATACGTTAGGTGTAGTAAAAGAAGACGGCAAAATCCCGGGAACCTTTTCCAAGGGAACCAGATACTTTCTTGAGCTCTTGATTCTTCCAAAAGACGGTTATGTATTTGTGCCCGGTCAGAAATTTAAGAGTGTTAAGGTCAATGGGAAAGAAGTGGATTATCCGTCTTGCTACAGCTACAAGCCCGAAAGTACCACCGGTCAGGGTGTATGGACTCGTGTCCCCCTCAGCTTCAAAGGCGACCACAAACTGAAAGACCACCCGAAAAAACTCCCCAATTGTACCACCCCGGGAACCGAGTCTTATTCCGAGTGCACAAAATGTGGAAAGCTGTTCAAAGAAATTGACGGAATTGAGAAAGTTGTCAACTTGGCAGACCTGAGCATTCCTGCTTTGGGGCATGAAGAAGATGAGGTTAATTGGGGTTGGGACAGAACCAGTCATTATTCGCAGTGCAAGCGCTGCCATATCCAGATGCCCGGTTCCGTTCCCAAACCCCACTTTTATAAAAACGGTGGCCACACTTGTATCACATGCGGTTACACTTGGCAGGAAATCGAAAAGGCAAAGATCTTTGTGACAGAACCCGCAGCAGGCGTGTCAACGGACAGCGCCGCGATCTCGAATTCTCCCGAATTGTACAGCGCTACCTGCCAGTGGTTCCACAATCATCATGAATTTACCGGCACTTTTAAAGAAGGCGAGACCTATACCCTTCAGGTGACCGTGAAAAGCATCGGCATGGGTTATAAGTTTGTGAAGGATACGACGTACACCATCAATGGAGATTCTGTGGGCAGAATGCCCATATATGGGGTTTCCAATGAAGGCCCTTGGGATTCCGTGACCCTTTCCAGCATTAGCTTTGTTGCCAAGTCTGAAGCAGAGAGCACGGAGATCAGCAACATTTATCTGACCATCCCGGCACCGGAAGCAGGAAAAACTGCCGCGGAATGGGAAGATAAGGCGCAAAAGACGGATTCCCGCTACACTGTCAAGCGGCTGTATGGCTGGTGTGAGGTTGACGATGCGGGCAACGAGCTCGGTGAACTTTCTACGGGGAAATTCGTAGAGGGCAAGCGTTACCGTGTGTACGTACAACTCAACGCGAAAACGGGCTATGAATTCCCCGATATAGCAAACCAGATAGCTGTTATCAACGGGGAAGAGATTGCGGCGGTAGAGAATCCGTATGGACAGAACAACACGACACGGCGGAACTATATCGTTTATCTCACGGCAGTCTCCGGCGGCTCTACCGGTGGCGGCGGCACGGTAACACCTCCGGAACCCCCGGTGACGCCTCCGGAACCCCCGGTGACGCCTCCCTCCGGCGGCGGTGACGGCGGCGGTGCGGTCGTCATCGTGGCGGCGGCTGGCGCAGTGGCGGCTGGCGTTGTAGGCTACGGCGTGTACAATTATGTTTCCGGCCGCAAGCTGCAAGCCCTGCTGCCGGAAGGCGTGGCTGCACCCGAGAACCGCGCCCAGACCGCGCTGCTGCTGTGGAACACCGCAGGCCGTCCCGAGCCTGCCGACGCTCCGGCCTTTGCAGACGTGGCAGACCCGGATACCGCCAAGGCAGCCCAGTGGTGCGTGGAGCAAGGGCTGATGAAGCGCCGCCTGAACGGCAAATTTGCCCCGGGCAGCAGCATCCCGGCCTATCAGGTGCTGAACGCCTACCGCAAGCTGGCAGGAGGCTGACAACCGAAGGATCATTCTGCCCCCTGCCGGGCAATGACCACTTTTTGAAAAAGGGTGCCCTTTTTTCGGGGGAAGCGTCAGCTTCTCCCGAATGGGGCCCTGAAAAAAAATTTTACCACAGAAAGGAGCACCCCATGAAACAACGATTCTCAAAACGAACGCGCCTTGTCAGTGCCCTTTTGACGCTGGCAATGGTATTCACCTTCCTGCCCTTCAGCGCCTTTGCGGACGATGAAGTCGATTTCTGGGTTCCCCTGCACAGCGAAAACTTTCCGGACAAAACGTTCCTGGAATATATCAGAACGACGTTTGACAAAGGAGGATCGGAGGATGGAGAACCGAATGGAATTCTGGAGCCAGGCGAATGGAGAGCTGTCACTACGATCGATGTCCGCAACAAAAATATTACCAGCCTGTGGGGCATTACGTGTTTTCGCAACTTGAAGAAGCTGTATTGCTCCAATAACCAGCTGACATCTTTGAACCTAAGCTACAACACCAAGCTAACGCCAGAAAACTTCGAGTGCTCTGGAAACAAGTACCCCATTACCATTGATGAGACCGAACGTACGTTTGACTTGAGTACCCTCCCTGCTGGATTTGACGTAGATAAGACCAGTGAATGGGTTGGCGGCACTGTGGAGGGCAACACCCTGAAGGTGAACCCGGGTGCAGACCGGGTAACTTACACCTACGATTGCGGCAATGGACTGACCAGCGTATTCAGTCTGCAGGTGCTGACCATTACCAGAATCAAGCAGGTGAATCTCCGTGTAAACACACCCAAAAAGAACGAAATGCCGGACGAGACCGTTGTTATTCTGGACAACGGAGCAGACGTCTGTGACGCCAAGATCTACTGGGTCGAGGGCGACGACGTAGGCGGCAAGCCGATCACCGGCTCCTTCAGGCCGGGCAAACGGTACACCCTTCAGGTGGGTCTGTACGCAAAACCCGGATATAAGTTTAGCAAGGATACCGTCTGCACAGTGAACGGACGGGAAACAGAGTTCATCTGGACCCAGAACGATGATACGGAATATTGCGCAATAAAGCATTATTCGGTGTCGCTGAGTCCGGGCGGATTTGAGCACGACCACAAGATGGAAATGACCCACGACGAGCACAGTCACTGGATGGAGTGCCCCATCTGCCATACGGTGCAGGACACCGAAGCCCATGTCTACGATGACGACAAGGATACCACCTGCAACGTCTGCGGCTATGTCCGCAGTCTGACCCCGGGCGGCACCCCCGGTGGCTCTACCCCGGGCGGCACCACCCCCGGCGGCTCTACCGGCGGCGGTGACGGCGGCGGTGCGGTCGTCATCGTGGCGGCGGCAGGCGCAGTGGCGGCTGGCGTTGTGGGCTACGGCGTGTACAATTATGTTTCCGGCCGCAAGCTGCAAGCCCTGCTGCCGGAAGGCGTGGCTGCACCCGAGAACCGCGCCCAGACCGCGCTGCTGCTGTGGAACACTGCAGGCCGTCCCGAGCCTGCCGAGGCCCCGGCCTTTGCAGACGTGGCAGACCCGGATACCGCTAAGGCAGCCCAGTGGTGCGTAGAGCAGGGGCTGATGAAGCACCGCCTGAACGGCAAATTTGCCCCGGGCAGCAGCATCCCGGCTTATCAGGTGCTGAACGCCTACCGCAAGCTGGCAGGATAAAACCTCTCAGTCTCACTTCGCCCGGCAGCTCCCCTGACCGGGGAGCCAAGAACGCGGGCGTGTTCCGGCAAATGACATCAAAACGCAGCCGATGCCCTGACTTCCCCATTAGGAGAGGGGGCGCGGCATAAAAAATAAGCATCCGCAGTGCACTGCGCCTGAGCTGAAGCAGCCCGGCCATGCGCTGCGGATGCTTTTGTTGTGCGGCGGGGCACGCCGCCAAAAACAAAAAATCCGAACCTTTCTCTTTCGAGAAAAGGTTTGGATCTTCCTTGTCTGGTGCGAGTAGTAATACAGAACTTTTTAAAAACAATCGTAGTACAATTTGTTTTTGAGGCTATCGGATAGCAACTTGCTTGTATCACATCCCGATGGGCAGCTGTATTGAAAAAACAGCTGCCCAAGACAAAAAGAAACGCCGTATCGTTTAACACGATACGGCGTTTTATGGACCTAGAGGGATTCGAACCCTTGACCTCTCGGATGCGAACCGAACGCTCTCCCAACAGTCTCGCTTTTGTGCACACCTTATGCAATGTGAGAAAAGAAAAATCAACGTATATTCGTCCATATAAAATGTCCTGCCAGCCCAATGGACTTTCCTGACTGTAAGTACGACCACCAAGCCGCTGATTTTCAGGATGAAGCTGTTTGGGGCGTAATATGGTTGGCGGACAAGTGAGCTACAGGCCCTTGAGATATAGCTCACATGGGGTTCAGATGTATCGCATCCTAATTTACAATAAAACACGATGTACCGTAAAAGCGCAGCTTCTACTCTTGATGAATGGAAGATGCGCTTTTTTACATTTGACAGCAAGTTATAGATTGACAAGAGTACGCATACACGATAAACTTTATATAGTATCATGTAAATCAGAAGGAGGCCAAACCATGAGCGTCAAGTATACTACCCCTGCCCAGCACAAGAGCAACCTCCGCAATGTATATGGCACCTTTGCCATTGAGGGTATGACCATCAGCAAAGATACACGCAGCAACCTTGACCGCATTGGCAGCGGTCAGGCCAGCTATCAGCAGGTCGTGAATGAACTGCGCGCAAAGTACGCGAAGAAGGGCTGATGATGTTCTCAAAGTATGATGTCTACACCACGGTGCAGTCCATGTACTGCTACCCGGATACGGATGTTCTGATCAACAAGTTGAACATCCGTGACAAAGCAGAACTTAAGCAGGCCGAAGAAGAATTTACTGCAGTCAAGCAGATGGCTCTGTTGCAGGAGCCAATCAAGGGACGTTTTACCAAAACGCACCTGTTTCGGATTCACCGTTTCCTTTTTGAAGATGTGTACCCTTTTGCAGGGCACATCCGTAAGGAGCAAATCAGCAAGGGCGACACAATGTTCTACCCGCCAGACCTGATTGACCCAGAATTAGAGCGAGTGTTCAAAAACATCCATGCGAAAAAGCTGTTGGCCGAACGCGATGAAGAAAAACAGATTCAAAATCTGTCGCAGACGATGGCTGAACTGAACATCATCCATCCATTCCGTGAGGGAAATGGCCGCAGCACCCGTGAACTGATTCGCTGCATGGCGTTGGAATATGGTCTGCATATTAACTGGGGAAACACTGACCGGGAAACTTTGATCAACGCTGCAATCGCTGCCGTAGATGATGATATGGCGTTCTGTGATGTTCTAAGACAGTGCGTTGAAACGAAAAACTAGCAAAAAATGTCCTGCCGGGATACGGCAGGAGCGACAGCATTCCCGGTAGACATTCCTACTGGTTGGAACCCACGGGCTAGCCAAAGCCCCACTGGGGCTTTGGCTGCCAGCTGCGGCTGGTCGCCCTTTTCGAATCCTCTTTAGGTCAGCATAAAAAGCAAAACGCCCTGCCGGGATACGGCAGGACGTTTTGTTTTTTATGGACCTAGAGGGATTCGAACCCTTGACCTCTCGGATGCGAACCGAACGCTCTCCCAGCTGAGCTATAGGCCCATATTTAGGGGCGTGACTCGGTTGGGCGACCAACCGTTATACTCCCCATTCTAAAGCCCACAACTCTGTGGGGCACAAAAGCGATACGCTTGCACTCCCAGCTGAGCTATAGGCCCATGATGATGACGCTGATAGTGTACCGCGTTTTGGGGCGTTTGTCAAGCAATTTCGGAGAGCGTGAGCAGGGGACTTATAAGCGGCCGAGCTGCCAGAAGGCCACAGCGCTGGCGGCGGCTACGTTGAGGGAATCTACCCCATGGGACATAGGAATCTTTACGGTGTAATCGCAGGCGGCGATGGTACTATTGGCCAGCCCATCGCCCTCGGTGCCCAGCACGATGGCAAGTTTCGGCTCGGCGGCAAGGGCGGGGTCGTCGATGCTGACCGAGCGGTCGCTCAGTGCCATGGCAGCGGTCTTAAAGCCCAGCGCGTGGAGCTGGGCACTGCCGTTTTCCGGCCAGTCGGCAGGGCAGGCACCGATCTGCGCCCACGGCACCTGAAACACGGTGCCCATGCTTACCCGCACCGCGCGGCGGCACAGCGGGTCGCAGCAGGAGGGGGTAATGAGCACTGCGTCCATGTTCAGCGCGGCAGCGCTGCGGAAGATGGCACCCACGTTGGTGGAATCTACGATGCCTTCCAGCACAGCCACCCGGCGGGCATGGGCGCAAACCTGCTCCACCGTGCGGGGCGCAGGACGGCGGAAGGCGCACAGCACGCCCCGGGTCAGCGCAAAGCCGGTGAGCTGTGCCAGCAGCTCCCGGTCAGCGGTATATACCGGCACATCGCCGCAGCGGGTCAAAATCTCCTGTGCCGGGCCGGTGATCTGCTTGCGCTCCATCAGTAGGGAAAGAGGCTGGTAACCGGCGTCCAGCGCCCGGGCGATCACCTTGGGGCTTTCGGCGATAAAGATGCCCTTTTCCGGCTCCAGTCGGTTGCGCAGCTGCGCCTGTGTGAGCCGGGCGTAGATGTCCAGCTCCGGGGCGGTAAGGTCGGTGATCTCGTGAATGACAGGCATGGAAACGCTCCTTTGAAATGAAGTTTTTTCTATTGTAGCACAAGCCGGGCCGGAATGCAAAATCCCTGCTGCACACAGAGTACAGCAGGGATTTGAATGCGGAATAGTTTACTCAGAGCGCAGCGCTTTGACAGGGTTGCTCTTTGCGGCGCTGCGGGCGGGGATCACGCCGCCCAGCATGGTAAGCAGGGTGGCCAGAACGATCAGGATCAGCGCAGCCTGCGGCGGCAGCGAGGCTACCACGTTCACATCGCCCGCGATGTGGTGGATGAGCATATTGCCGGGGATGAGCAGCAGCAGGCAGAGCACCACGCCCATCACGCCGGAACACAGGCCGATGATAAAGGTCTCGGCATTGAACACCTGCGAGACGTTGTGCTTGGAGGCGCCGATGGCGCGCAGAATGCCAATCTCCTTGCGACGCTCCAGCACGCTGATATAGGTGATGACGCCGATCATGATGGAGGACACCACCAGCGAGATCGCCACAAAGGCCACCAGCACATTGCTGACCATGCCCACGATTTCGGTGACCGAGTTCATCAGGGTGCCCACCATATCGGTATAGTGGATCACCTTACCCTCTTCGCCCTGCTGCCGCATGGAGGCGTTGTAGGCGTCCAGCTCGTTCACCACCTGCGCCTTGGTATCAAAGCTGTTGGGGTAGATATAGATGGCATCGGGCTTTGCGTAGTCCACATAGCCGAGGTCGTCCAAAATCTTTTCGTAGCTGGAAGCGGAGGAGAGCAGGGTGCTTTTGATCATTTCGGTCAGGTCAGAGCCGGTCATGTTGATCTGAATGGCCTGCTGGAACACAGCGGGGTCGATCTTGAGTGCGCTTTCCACCTGCGTGCTCAGCTGCGCAATATTGCTCTGGATGGCCTGCGCGATCTTCTGCTCCAGCTGCCCGGCCAGCTTCTGGATGGCGGGACCCATCTGCTCCTGCAAAGCGGCGGTGAGCTGGGTCTGCAGCGCCTCGCCCAGCTGGACGGAGTAGGTCTCCATCACGGTCTGCAGATTTTGCTGGAGGGTACCGGCAAACTGCTCCTCCAGCCCGGAGGTGTCCAGCAGATCACCCATGGATTCGGCAAGCAGCGTCTGGAAGGCCTCGGTCTGCATATAGGAGGAAAAACCGATCTTATCCAGATTCAGCAGGCCGTTGCTGATGAGATAGCGCTTGTAGCCGTTCATGATCTTTTTCATCAGCGTCTGTAAGCCGTCCTGAGAGATATTCAGCTCTACGCCGTCGAACAGCTCGCTCATGTCCATCTCCATGTCCGGCAGCGGCAGCCCGCTGAGGTCCAGCTTGAAGCTGGAAGGGTCGATGAGGGTGGCAAGATCGAAGGAATCGTCGGTCAGGTCGAATGCGCCGTCCAGATCAAAGTGCAGGGCGCTGGTGTCGAACTGGAAAGCGTCCTTGAGGGCGTCCGTGTCCACCGAGAACAGAGAGGCGATATCCAGCATGCTGTTGCCGGCAGCATCGAAGGGCTCGCCGGTCAGCACATTGATGTCCGGGTCTGCCAGCTGCTGGCGCACGATCTCGCTGTTGGCCGCCTGATCAATGACGTAATAAGTCAGGTCGTGCAGGTAGTCCAGACCGCTGTGCAGGATAGTGGAGGTGGCGTCTGCCTTGGGCTGCACGATGCCGACAATGGTCAGCTCCTCGCTGTCGGCCACCAGCTGCTGCATGTAAGCTTCATCATTCAGCTTGCTCAGCCAGATATTGTGCTCAGTGTCGTAGACATAGCAGTCGGCCTTGTTGACAAGCTTGAAGGTCATGCCCAGAAAATCGTCATAGGTATAGGTGCCGTAGTCCGTGGGCAGGTCGATCTTCTGGTTCTGCGCATACTGCTGTAAGATCTTGTCCAGCTCGGCCTGATCCCGCAGACCCATGGCGTACAGCGCATAGTCCGAAACGCTGCCGTCCGCGTTCAGGGTCAGCACCAGCTCGTTGTACTTTTCCGGCCAGCGGCCGGCCTTGACATCGTACTGATCCTCGTACAGGGCGGGGGTCTCGGCCATTTCGCAGAACACATAGGGGCTGGCCATGGAGGTCATAAGGCTGGTCACCGAGGTGTTCTCACTGGCGATATCGGAAAATGTGGTGTCCGGGTTCAGCTTCTGCACGGTGCCGTCCGGGTTCTGGCGGTAGATCAGCGGATCAGGGGTGTAGGTGTATTCCACCGTGGCGTTGTCCCGGATGGTACAGGCGTCACTGTCCAGATATGCCTTCAGCGAGCGCAGATCGTTGCTGGCAGTGCCGATGTTCAGTTGAGACAGCAGCTGTCTCACCGTGACCATGCCCTCCGGCGCGGAGGAGGAGCCGGACGAGACGCTGGTGTAGGTGTCCGGGTCCATCATGCTGGCCAGATCTACGCCGGTGCTGCTGATCTGCAGCGGGTAGGCGGCCAGCGTGGATTTTTCCATGTTGCTGATATAGCGGCTCACACCGTTGGAAAGGGAAAGGATCAGCGCAATGCCGATGATACCGATGGAACCGGCAAAGGCGGTGAGCAGGGTGCGTGCCTTTTTGGTGAGCAGATTGTTGAAACTGAGGGAAAGGGAGGTGAGCAGGGACATGGAGGAGTGCCCCATGTTCCGGTGCACGGGGGCAACGGCAGCAGCCTCGTCCTCGGGTTCGTAGGGCATGGTATCGGAGCGGATCACGCCGTCCTTCAGCTTTACGATGCGGGTGGCATAGCGCTCGGCCAGCTCCGGGTTGTGGGTGACCATGACCACCAGACGGTCCCGCGCCACTTCTTTTAACAGCTCCATGACCTGAATGCTGGTCTCGCTGTCCAGTGCGCCGGTGGGCTCATCGGCCAGCAGGATGTCGGGGTTGTTCACCAGCGCACGGGCAATGGCCACGCGCTGCATCTGCCCGCCGGACATCTCGCCGGGGTGCTTGTGCAGCTGGTTGCCCAGCCCTACCTGCTCCAGCGCAGCGGCGGCACGGCGGCGGCGCTCGGCCTTGGAAACGCCTGAGATGGTCAGTGCCAGCTCTACGTTGCCCAGCACGGTCTGGTGGGGGATCAGGTTATAGCTCTGGAACACAAAGCCGATGGTGTGGTTCCGGTAGGAGTCCCAGTCGCGGTCGGTGTATTTTTTTGTGGAGATGCCGTTGATGACCAAATCGCCGCTGTCGTAGCGATCCAGACCGCCGATGATGTTCAGCAGGGTGGTCTTGCCGGAGCCGCTGGGGCCAAGAATGGCCACAAATTCGTTGTCCCGCAGGTTTAGACTGACGTTGTTCAGTGCGTGCTGCACCAGCTCGCCGGTCTTGTATTCTTTGTTGATCTGTTTAAGTTTGAGCATAGATGTGCCTTTCCGGTACTGCGCCGCCGGGCGCTGTTGCCTGGGGTTTAAAAGTAGGAAACATTTGCAGACAATATCTAGTTTAGCAAATAAAAATGAAGAAACCGTGAAATTACCTGCGGAACGGATGAAGCTGCGGAGCTTTTGCGTCTGAGCAGCGGTTTTGCCGGAAGGACGGGGCAAAAAAGAAAAGCGGAAAAAGATACCGGTTGAATTTACAAGCTGAACGTGATATTCTAAAGCTGACAGACAGGCTGCGCCGGAAAAAACGGCGTTATATTACCTGAAAGGCTGTCGGAACAACACTTCTTTAGGATTGTAACAGTTTCTCCTGCTTTATACAATTATACAATAATAAAAGGATAAACAAGGCAGAAAAAATTTGGCCCTTGTAGTAAGGAGGAACTGAAATGGAACGTACATTTTCACCTATGATCCGGCAGTATTCTGCCATTGATGGTTTGCAGCAGGCGTATACGCTGGTGTATGCCATGGAGGTAGAGGGCACACAAGGCTGTCGGCTGACCCTGTGCCAGATCGGCAGCCGACAGCAGATCGTCAGTCAGCATGTTGCGGCAGCGCCGGAGTTCTGTTACCGGCTCCTGCGCTACTTGTGTGAAAATGGAGTTCAGCCGGAGCTCTGGCGGGATGCGGTCACAGACCTGACAGCTGCCGGGCTGGTAGGCGAGAAAGGCGGCGCATGGCGTGAACAGTGAGCGAACAGCCCAACTGCAAGTCGCCCTTGCAAGCTATGATCTGAAAGAACTGCGTGTCCAGAAGCGTTATTTGCAGGAGCAGGGAACCGCCATTGACTGCACCTGCTTTTGCAGCGGCGAAAAGCTGCTGGCACAGCTGCGGCAGGGTGTCCGTTATGATGCCGTGGTGCTTTGCAGCGAGCTGACGGATCTGCCTGCGGAGCAATTTGTCCGGCAGTTTTATCAGCTGAAGGAGCGGCCGATGCTTCTGGTACAGAGCCATGGCCGCAGCAGCGGCACGGCGTTGCAAAAGCTCCGCGAGGGGTGCTACTGCGTAGAGGGCACTGAACTGAAAAGGCTGCTGTGGCAGCTTTACCGGATGCCCGGGCGGCAGAACCGGCAGCTGGAGCAGCGGTGCAGCCAGCTGTATGCGGCGTGGGGCATCCCGCAGGGGGATGTCAACGCCGGATATCTATCCTGCGCGGTTGGCATCGCATGCAGCACCAGCCAGAAGCTGGCGATCCGCAAGGAAATCTTGCAGGCGGTGAGCGAGCAGTTTGATACATCGGTCGCTGCTGTGGAAAGCGGCATCCGCCGGATGGTGGATCAGCTGGAGGAAAAGCCGCCTCTTGCGTGGCTGGCGTTTAAGGCCGATACAAGGCTGGGCAGCGGCAAACCTACCACTGGCAAGCTGATCTACGCGGTCAGGGACGTTGTGTTGCGGCAAAAAGTGCCATCCACCCGCCTGTAAGGCTTGCACACGGCTTTGGAACACGGCGGCGTTCCTTTAGAAAAATGGCATCGCCCGGGGAGGCAGAGCAATGGAGCAGCAAAAGACAGAAACGCGGTCTATCACCGCAGAGCAGCGCAAGCGGGTCGAGGAGGTCTGCTTCCGTTCGCTGGCGCTGATCGGACGCAACTGTGAATATCTGGAGCAGCATTTTGACCGCACCGGTGCAGACGAGTCTACCCGGCAGGCGGTGGCAGATATCGACACCGCTGCCATACAGCTGGACCGCACCCTCACCGAGGCGATCACCCTGCTGGAGTTTCTGCGCGAGGACACAAAGCCGCAGCTGTACCCCATTGACCTGTGTGAGCTTTTGCAGCAGGTGGCGGCGCAGTCTGATATGATCCGGGCGCAGCTTGGGGTGGATATCCGGCTGGACTACGGCGGGTGTACTGCCTGCTGCGTAATGGCAGACCGCAGAGATGCGGAGCTGCTGTGCCTGCATCTGCTCTCCAATGCATTGCACGCCAGCCGGGAGGGCGGCAGCGTCTGCATTGCGCTGCGCCGCACCGAGAGCGGCTGGCAGCTGACCGTCACCGACGATGGCTGCGGTCTGCCCGGTGAGGATGTACAGGCAGCACTGGAAAACCGCCGCAGCTTTCTGGGCGGGGCGCAGCTGGGACTGCTGCTCTGCCGGGAGTGCTGCCGCCGGATGGACTGGAGCTTACAGCTGGAGCCTGCGCCCGAAAAAGGCACACAGGCTGTGGTGCGCATTCCGCTGTACACGGGCGAAAGCCGCCCTGACGGTACGGTGGAGCTGCGCACCAGTTCGGAGACCGAGCAGGAGCAGCGCAAGTATCATCTGCGTGCCATGCTGGTGCGGGAGATGCGCACCATGCCGGAGCGCGGCGACCCGGAAGACGAATTTTGATAAGGTGGCAAGGCCGCTGCACAGCGTTTTGTGCGGCGGCCTTGTTATTTTGCGCCCGGTGCTTTCCTGCAAGCGCAAAGCATGGTATACTGAATGCTGAAAACAAAAGCTTGGAGGAGCAACAATGACAAACAAGAAGCTGAACTACCCTGCAATTGCCAAGGAGATGGCCATCCTGACCGTGGCGGTCGCCATTATTGCAGCGGCGGTCTATTTTTTTCTGGTTCCCAGCCATACATCCGTCAGCAGTATTTCCGGCCTTGGCATCGTGCTTTCTAATTTTGTACCGCTGCCGCTTTCGGCTATTACTATGGTGCTGAATATCGTGCTGCTCATCATCGGGTTTTTCACCTGCGGCAGGGAGTTTGGCGCAAAAACCGTGTATACCAGCGTGATGCTGCCGGTGTTTCTGGGGCTTTTTGAGCGTTTGTTCCCGGATTTTGGCTCCATGACCGATAGTCAGGAACTGGATGTGCTGTGCTATATTCTGGTGGTCAGCGTGGGTCTGAGCATCCTGTTCAACCGCAACGCATCCTCCGGCGGGCTGGATATCGTGGCAAAGATCATGAACAAGTACCTGCACATGGAGCTGGGCAAGGCCATGTCCCTTTCGGGCATGTGTGTGGCACTCTCTGCCGCTCTTGTCTACGATAAAAAGACCGTTGTTCTGAGCATTCTTGGCACCTACTTCAACGGCATTGTGCTGGATCATTTCATCTTCGATAACAGCATCAAGCGCCGGGTGTGCATCATTACCGAGAAGGAGGAGGCGCTGCGGCAGTTCATCATCAACGACCTGCACAGCGGTGCCACCATGTACGAGGCCATCGGTGCATATAACTTTGAAAAGCACAACGAGATCATTACCATCGTGGACAAAAACGAGTATCAGAAGTTGATGAACTTTATCAACCGCGAGGACCCAAAGGCCTTTGTTACGATTTATAATGTGTCCAGTATGCACTACCAGCCCAAGCGCTGAGCGCGGTACAGGGGAAGGACACAAAAGCTGTGCCCGGGGCTTTTCCGCAGCGGAAAACCGTGGTAAAATAAGAAAAAACGGAAAGGGAATAACAGCCATGGACATCAGACTGGTTTGCAGCGATATTGACGGTACGCTGTTGCAATACGGCAAAAAGGAACTGGAGGGCGAAATATTCGAACAGATCCGGGCGCTGCATCAGCGGGGCATCTGGTTCTGCCCGGCCTCCGGGCGGCAGTATACCAGCCTGCGCAAGCTTTTTGCACCGGTGGCGGACTGCTGTGTGTTTATCTGTGAAAACGGCGGCACCATCTTTCAGGAAGAACAGTGCATCGCCAAAAATCCCATGCCGCGGGCGCTGGCAGAGGAGATTGCCAACGATATGTGGACCCGCAGCGAGGGGCAGGGCGAGGTGATGCTCTCCGGCCAGAACACCGCCTACCTGATGGAGCGCGGTCTTGGCATGCTGCAGCGGGTGCAGTTCGTGGGCAACCACTACCAGATCATTCACAGCCCCGCCGAGGTGCCGGAGGACATCACCAAGGTGTCGGTGTACCTGCACGAGGGTGTGGAGAACTATGTGGAGCGCTTTGTGCCCCGCTGGAAACAGGCCAACTGCGCCGTGGCGGGGCCGTTCTGGATCGATACCACCTTTGCCAACAAGGGCATCGGGGTGCAGTGCGTGTGCCGCATCCTTGGCATCGACCTCGCACAGGTCATGGCTTTTGGCGATAACTACAACGACGAGACCATGCTGGACGTGGTGGGTGTGCCCTACATTATGGACAACGCCGCCGCCCCGCTGCGGGCAAAATACCAAAACCACACCCCCCGCCCGGAGGATGTGCTGGCGCAGCTGTTGGCACAGCAGCCGTAAAGGGGGCGAGCCCATGGACCGCAAGGGCTTGGAACAGCTCATTTTTGATACTTACAGCGTAGAGCCGGATTATCCGTGGATGGACACCCCGGAGTCGGCGGTGTTCCGCCATGAGGCAAACCGCAAATGGTTTGCGCTGGTCACCACTGTGCCCAAAAGCAAGCTGGGCCTGCCCGGGCAGCAGCCGGTGGATATCGTAAACCTGAAATGTGACCCCATCCTTATCGGTTCTCTGCGGGCAGAACCGGGCTTTTACCCTGCCTATCACATGAACAAGGAAAACTGGATCACCGCCGCGCTGGACGGCAGCGCCCCGGAGGATAAACTCCGGCTGGTGCTGGATATGAGCTACACCGCCACCGCACCCAAGTTGCGAAAAAAGAAAGCTTGACTGCAGCAAAATAAGGGCGGGCGCTGCAATTGCTGCCCGCTCTCATTCGTATTCAGAGTAAAGGGACTGCATTTTGCAAAAGGAGGAAGCTATGGCTATTTTTGAAAAGACCATCCGCAACCAGAACTTCGATACCCTGCTCCGCAAGCTGGAACACGCCATCCCGGACAGCAGCTGGTCGGCAGAGCTGGAAGCCGGCAGCGATTTCAAGGAGGGCAGCGCCCGGTGCAGCGTGCGGGTGTTTGAGCGGTACAGTATGGTGGGTGGCAACCGCCTTAGCCTGACGCTGACCCTGTTCCAGAACGGGGACGAGCCTATCCGACTGTCGGCCATTGCGGCGGGCGGCAGTCAGGCGGTGTTCTTTAAAATGAACACCCTCGGCGAAGATGCCTTTCTGGAGGACGTAAAGCAGCTGTTGGAAGAAATTTTGGAGGGCTAAAATGTTTTATAGTGGGTTTGACGCGCTTTTCAGCATCCTGTTCCCGCTGGTGTTTCTGGTGGTGCTGGGCATGATCTTATTTACCGTGGTGGGCAACCTGCGCACATGGAGCAAGAATAATGCGTCCCCGCGCCTTACCGTCCCGGCCACTGTGGTGGCCAAGCGGACGAACGTTTCCCGCCATCATACGGACAATACGATGTCGCATACGTTCACTATCTATTATGCCACCTTTCAGGTAGAAAGCGGTGACCGCATGGAACTGGAAGTAGATGGTTCGGATTACGGAATGCTTGTCGAGGGCGATACCGGAAAGCTGAGCTTTCAGGGCACGCGCTATCTGGGGTTTGAACGGAAAGACGGGTGACCGGTATGCAGCAAAAGCATTCAAGCGTGCCGGAGATCGTGGGCAGAAGCCTGTTTTATACGCTGACGAACTATTTGCTTATCAGCATGGAGCTGTCCTTCCGTGCGCAGTGGTTCTCGGTCTTGTTCTCGGCGGCGCTTGTATGGTGCAATATGGAGTATTGGAACGCCATTTACAGGCTGACCGGTAAAAAGCTTGCCGCATGGGTCTTGTGGGGCGTCTGCATTGCTGTAAGCACAGGCGTTGCGTATTTTGCGGGGTGTATCCAAGGGATGCTTGTTCCGCTTGCAATATAATAAACGCGTTGATAAGCGGTATTTTTGAAGAAATCGCAGAAGTTGTGACAAAAGTATTATTCTTTTATGAATTTTAGCACTCTACGCTTGACATTGCTAATTTTCGGTGCTATAACAAGGGCGTGCTCAGGAGGAAGGGCAAAAGGAGAGCCGCAAGGCTCCCCGGAAAGCCTTTCCGAATGGACGCTTCAAAGTTTTTGCCCCGACCCGAACGCCGGGATTGGAGGTATGTTTTATGTTTATGCCGACTGTTTTTCATGAGAACCTGTTCGATGATCTCTTTGATCCGTTCTGGAACGAGGGTGCACTGGAGCGTGCGATGAACCGCGAAGCCCGCGACACCTTTGGTAAGCGCGGTGCAAACATGATGAAGACCGATGTCAAGCAGACGGACAACGGCTACGAAGTGGACGTTGACCTGCCGGGCTGCAAGAAGGAAGACGTTCAGATGGATCTGAGCGACGGCTATCTGACCATTCAGGCAGTGCGCAGCCACAGCAATGACGAAAAGGACAACAAGGGTCGCTATGTGCGGCGCGAGACCTTCTCCGGCAGCTGCGCCCGCAGCTTCTATGTGGGCGATGTGAAGAAGGAGGATATCCACGCAAAGTTCGAGGATGGCGTCCTGCACATCCAGCTGCCCGCTCCTCAGCAGACAAAGGCTCTGCCTGAGAACCCGAATCTGATCGAGATTGAGTAAATGCCGACCGTGTGCGCCAAGGCATAACGTATATAGGATGCCCCCGGAGAGCTGCAATAAGCCCTCCGGGGGCATTTTTTGTGTTCAGGCTTTCGACGACGGAGAGGGGAGAAAGTACCTGTTTTTGCCAGAAAACTTTATTTTTCCACCGTTTCGTGGTATCCTTATAAGGCGCACGCAATACAGGCCTGCGGCTGCACTGGCAGCGGCTGCGGACTGCGTGCGGCAAAAAAAGAACGTATAGAAGAGAAAAGGGGGATAAAAGTCATGGGCGAATTTGCCTTTCAGACTTTACGGGAAAGTATCACCTCTGCCATCAGGAGCAAGATCCTTACCGGGGAATTACAGCCGGGCGTAAAGCTGGCCGAGCAGAAACTGGCCGAGGAGTTTGGCTCCAGCCGGGCACCCATCCGGGAGGCGCTGCGGCAGCTGGAACAGGAGGGCATGGTCGAGTATTCGCGCAATGTGGGCTGCTCGGTGCGCCGGGTAAAGCCGGAGGACGCCTACGAGATCTACCTGCTGCGGGCAAATCTGGAAATGACGGCACTGCGCTATTTTGACTGCAAATTCCCGGAGGAGGATCTGCGCACCCTGCGCGGCATCTTAGAGGAGATGCGCAATGTCCGGCCGGGGGATCTTTCGCAGATCGTGGAGAACGACAACCGCTTCCATGCGGTCATCGTGCAGCGGGCAGGGCTGCCCAGACTGCTGAAATTCTGGGACGACTTGAACTACGGCAACCTGCTTGTTGGGGCGAACAGCGGCTCCAACCACGAGACGCTGGCGCAGCGGCAGAACGGCATTCACACCAAGCTGTACGAGGCGCTGGCAAGCGGCGACACCGAGGTTGCCTGCCGCGCCGTCTACGCCCACTACATGGAGCCCATGGAGCGGATGCGCAGCGCAAACAGCGCCGCACAGGCAGCGGACGAAGCAGCAAAATAAGGGGAATTTGGCTGACCGTCTAAATTTTGACCAATCATTTTATGGAAATTGCAGATTGTCTACAATCTGCAATTATGCTATACTATCAAAGTGATCGGTCGAGTACTGCTGTATTTTTGGTAAAAATTGCGAAATGTATGCGGAACATCGGCCTTCTTACAGGAACTTCCGCCCTGTGTGGAAAAGAAAGAGAGGAATTGTCCGCATGTCTAACAAAGAAAAAGCCACAAAGATCTCGTGGCTTACCCTTGCCTTCATGGCCTTTTCTACGGTCTGGGGCTTCGGCAACATTACCAACGGCTTTGTGTACTTTAACGGTCCGCAGGTCATCTTCAGCTGGATCTTTATGTTTGTCCTGTACTTCATCCCCTATGCGCTGATGGTGGGTGAGCTGGGCTCTGCCTTTAAAAACGAGGGCGGCGGCGTCAGCTCCTGGCTGCACCAGACCACCAACGCCAAGCTGGCCTACTACGCCGGTTGGACCTACTGGGCCTGCCACATCACCTACATCGCCAGCAAGGGCAGCGGCTTTTTGAAGGCGCTGAGCTGGGCAATTTTTCGCAACGCGGAGACCTACGATTCCTTCCCCACCCGCTACATCCAGCTGGCTACCTTCTGCATCCTGCTGCTGGGCTGCTACATTGCAAGCTTGGGTCTGAACCCTCTGAAAAAGCTGCTGACTGCCGCAGGCACCTGCACCTTCGTCATGTCCCTGCTGTACATCGTGATGATGTTCGCTGCCCCGGCCATCAACCCCACGGCAGAGTACGTCCACGCAAACCTGAGCTTCAGCAGCCTCATCCCCAACTTCAACGTCACCTACTTTACTTCTCTGTCCATTCTGGTGTTCGCTGTGGGTGGCTGCGAGAAGATCTCTCCCTACGTCAATAAGGTCGAGAACCCCAGCAAGGGCTTCCCCCGCGGCATGATCGCGCTGGCCGTCATGGTGGTCACCTGCGCCATTCTGGGCACGCTGGCCATGAGCCGTATGTTCGACCCCGCCGTCATCAACGCCAGCGCAGAGAGCTTCAACGCCTATGTCGCCAACAGTTCCTACTGGGCTTTCCAGAAGCTGGGTCAGTACTACCATGTGGGCGATCTGTTCATGATCATCTACGCCCTGTGCAACGTCATCAGCCAGCTCGCCGTGCTGATTTTGAGCATCGACGCACCGCTGCGTATGCTGCTGGATAACGAGCACACCAAGCAGTTCATCCCGCAGGCTCTGCACAAGGTCAACGCCCACGGTGTGCACAGCAACGGCATCAAGATGGTGGCTGTGCTGTCCGGCTCCATCATTCTGGCACAGTCCTTCGTGCCCGGTGCTGCTGCCGTTCTGCGCCAGCTGACCAAGCTGAATTCTGTGTGTATGCCCATGCGTTATCTGTGGGTGTTTGCCGCCTACATCGCCCTGCGCAACGCCTACGATACCATCCCTGCCGAGTATCGCTTTGTCAAAAATCAGGCCGTGGCCAAGTTCTTCGGCGGCTGGTGCTTTGCCGTTACCGCCGTGTGCTGCGTGCTGGGTATGTATGATAAGGACCCCTTTACCTTTGCACTGAACGTTATCACCCCCGTAGTGCTGACCGTGCTGGGATTCATTCTGCCCGCCCTTGCAAAGCGCGAGCAGACCGCTGCCAAAAAGTAACCTGAATATGCTTAAAAAGGGCCGGTCAGCACTGACCGGCTCTTTTCAGATACACCCAAGGAGGTTTATTTTTATGATCGCATCCGAAGTCCGTGAAATGCTGTCCTTCATCGACGGCAACCCCACCGCATACCACACCACCGCCGCTGTGCGGGATATCCTGTTGAAGGCAGGCTTTGCCGAGCTGCTGGAAAGCCGCAAGTGGGCGCTGGAACCCGGCAAGGACTACTTTGTCTGCCGCAACGGTTCCAGCATCATCGCCTTCCGCATGGGCGACCAGCTGGAAAATTACAGCTTCAACGTTGCCGCCGCCCATACGGATTCTCCCTGTTTCCGCATCAAGGAGAACGCCGAAATCCACATGGGGCAGAACTACACCAAGCTGAACACCGAGGGCTACGGCGGTATGATCTGCGCCACATGGATGGATCGTCCGCTGTCTGTGGCGGGCCGTGTGCTGGTGCAGGAGAACGGCGCTATCGTATCCCGTCTGGTGGCACTGGACCGCGACCTGTTGATGATCCCCAGCGTTGCCATCCACATGAACCGCGAGGTCAACGATAAGGCTTCCTTCAACAAGCAGGTGGATATGCTGCCTGTGCTGGGCGGTGCCTGCGAGGAGGGCGCGCTGAAAAAGCTGATCGCAGAGGAGCTGCAGGTGTCCGAGGAGCAGATCCTTGGCAGCGACCTGTTCCTCTATGTGCGGGAAAAGGCCACCGTCTGGGGCTGCAACGAGGAATTCATCTCCTGCGGCCGTCTGGACGACCAGCAGTGCGTTTACGGCATCCTGAAAGGTCTGCTGACCGCCAAGAACGCCCGCTCCATCGGCGTGGCGGCCTTCTTTGATAACGAGGAAGTCGGCTCCGGCACCAAGCAGGGCGCAGCTTCCACCTTCCTGTACGATGTGCTGCACCGCATTGCCCAGAGCCTTGGCGGCAACGACGAGGACTTCCACCGCGCGGTGGCTTCCAGCTTTATGGTCAGCGCCGACAACGCCCACGCCGTGCACCCCAACCACCCGGAGCACACCGATGTGAACAACTGCACCTACATGAACAAGGGCGTGGTCATCAAGACCCACGCAGGTCAGAAGTACACCAGCGACGGCATGAGCGTTGCCGCTGCCCGGGAGCTGGCTGCCCGCGCCGGTGTGCCGCTGCAGTACTTTGCAAACCGCTCCGATAAGGTGGGCGGCAGCACGCTGGGCAATCTGGCGATGGCACAGGTGTCCATGAACTGCGTGGACATCGGCCTGCCCCAGCTGGCGATGCACTCCTGCTACGAGACCGCCGGCGCAGAGGATACCCTCTCGCTCATCAAACTGATGCAGGAGCTGTACAGCAGCCACTTTGAAGAGACTGCTTTCGGCACCCTTTCCATCAGCAAGTAAACGGATAAAAGCATAAAAAGGACTGCTGTGCGCTGTTTTGCACGGCAGTCCTTTTTGTGTAAAAGTTGATTTTCCGTGGCCGGTTAAGCCCGGATATAGAAATCCGACGGTAGTTATGGTAAAATAAGGCATCCGGGAGCGCCGGGCGCTCCGCTGCAACATCAAAAATGGAGGTTTTCTATGAAAAAGACCTATCGCTCGCTCTTTTGTCTGCTTGCGGTGCTGCTGCTCAGCGTCAGCGTGCTGCCCTCTGCTTCGGCGCTGTTTTCCAAGAAGCTCTACTATTATGGTGTAGTAGAGGGCGTCAGCCGCACCGTGGAGGGCAAGGTGGAGTCTATTCTGGTGACTGCGGAAGAGCAGGAGACCTATCAGATGATCGTTACCGACAGCACCGTCTGGCAGGACCATGACGAAAAGACCACCTCCGACCCCGCTACCCTTGCGGTAGGCGAGCAGATCTGCGTGGTGCACGACCCGGCTGTGATGATGTCGCTGCCGCCGCAGTCGGTGGCGTATACCGTCATCCGCAACTTCCCCGCAGGCACGGATCTGGAACAGGAAGCCCGGGATGCCGCCTGCCCGGTGAAAAAGTTCTTCGCCGACACCCGCAAGGCCATTTCGGACTGGTTCTACCAGACCATGCCCATCTGAGCGTAACATTCCCTCTATAACGAAAAAAACTGCTGCCCCGTACCGGATGCCAAAGCGTCCGGGCAAAGGGGCAGCAGTTTTTTTATGCAAGGTTATGCGGTGGTTTGCGGCAAAAACGCTGCAGACCGCTATTTATTTTCGGGGGGTAACGCGGAAGCGCTTTACCACCTGTTCTAGTGCGCTGATGTCTACAGGCTTGGACAGATGTTCGTCCATGCCGGCTTCCTTGCTCTTTTGCATATCCTCAAGGAAGGCGTTGGCGGTCATGGCAAGGATGGGGATGGTGCGTCCCAGCGGGTTTTCGCCGCTGCGGATGCGGCGGGTGGCTTCCAGGCCGTCCATCACCGGCATCTGCACGTCCATCAAAATCATGTCGTAATCGCCGGGCTTGACGCTGGCAAAGGCATCCACGATCTCCTGACCGTTGGGGCAGATGGTGCAGCTTGCGCCTTTTGTTTCCAGCAGCATTTGCAGAATCTCGGCGTTGATGGCGTTATCCTCGGCGCAAAGGAACTTCATGCCGGACAGGGGAGAAGTGGTCTCTTCTTCCTCCGGGAGCGCCTGCGCCTTTTGCACCGTGTCCGCTTCGGTGTCAATGGGAAATTCCAGCACCACCTCAAAGCGGGTGCCCTTACCGGTGGCACTCTCTACGCTGATGGAGCCGCCCATCAGGTCTATGACGCTTTTGGTAATCGCCATACCCAGACCCGTGCCCTGCACCTTGTTGGTGCCGGAGCGCTCCTCCCGGGTAAAGGGGTCGAAAAGGGTCTTTTGGTAGTCCGCGCTCATGCCGATGCCGTCATCCTGCACCACAAAGCGGTACCGGGCGTAGTGCTCGTTCCGGGGCAGCTCTTCCACCTCCAAACGGATGTGCCCGCCGGTGGGCGTATACTTGACCGCGTTGGAGAGGATGTTCATCAGCACCTGATTCAGACGGTTGGGGTCTGCCAGCACGTTTTCGTGCTGCAGATTGGTGCTTACCGTAAAGCTCTGACTGCGCTGACCTGCCTGCTGCCGGATGATGCTGTCCAGCTGGCTGATCTGCTGGGGCAGGTTCATCTTTTCCACATGCAGGGTGGTCTTGCCGCTCTCGATGCGGCTCATATCCAGAATATTGTTGATGATGCCCAGCAGCAGCTGACCGGAGCTTTCCAGCTTGCCCAGATGCTCGGCAAGCTTTTCCGGCTCGTGCAGCTCGTTTTTCATCAGGGCGGTGATGCCGATGATGGCGTTCATGGGGGTGCGGATATCGTGGCTCATGTTGGAAAGGAAGTCCGTCTTGGCTTTGCTGGCACGCTCGGCGGACTGTAACGCCTCGGCGGCAGCATCCTGCGCCCGCCGCATCTCGTCGTTGGCCTGCGTCAGCTGGACGTTATACTGCTCCAGACGGAGGTTTGTCTTTTTTTCAGCCTGCAGCTCCCGCTGCTGCTTTTCCCGCAAAAGGAACCAGCCAGCAATGACTGCCATGATCGAAAACACCGTTGCAAAGCCTACAATAACGGCCATGACGATATTGACCAGCTTCTGCGTATTCACGGCCACATATTCTGCCGGAACAAGGAACGCCAGCGTCCACTGGGCGTTTTCCATCTGCTTCAGGGCGTAGTAATACTCAGTCCCGTCCAGCACGGCGTTGGAATAACAGGAGCCTGTGCGGGTAAGCCGCTCCTTTGCTGCTGCAAAGGAAGAACCGTGCAGATAGGACATCTGGGAGAGCACGGTGTATACGTTATGCCCCTTCAGCAGCTCAGTGTCATTGGCGTTGAACAGCTTGAAGCCGTTGTTGTCCAGCACATAGACGCTGTTGTTATTTTCGTAGGCGTCGCAGCGGAAATTATCGTTCAGCTGGGTCATACTCTGGGCGATGCCAAAGTAGCGCAGGGTGATCTCTTTCTCTCCGCTTTGCAGTGTGATGGGGGTGGGGAGCTGTTTCAGGAACACCATCCGGGAGTCGTCCACGGTCAACGAATTGGAAACATAGCTGACCCGCTCCGGTGCGCTTTCCAGATAGGTTATTCCTCGCAGCAGACCCGTGCGGCCATGCGTGGTATAATAATGTCCGGCAGAGTCCACGGCGATCAGGTCGATCTGTTTTTCATGGTAATTGGAAAGCTCCGACAGCTTTTTCAGATAGCGGTAGAGATCGGTATCGGTCTCCAGCGGGGTGTAGTATAAATAATTACACTGCACATCCACCTCGTCCCAGTGGTTGTCGATCACATCCTCCAGACTGTGGAACATCTGGTGGGTGACCTCTTCCATCTGGCTCAGACGCTCGTGGTAGACAAGGTTTTGGATGTAGGTCTGGCTCATGACAAAAAGGGTCAGGATCAACACGATGCTGACAAAGCCGAAGCCCACAAACAGCTTTTTATAGATTTTGTTGTTCACATCCAGTATCTCCTGTCCGTTTTATTCAACTCCATGCGGTGTCTGCCCGGCTGATGGTGGTGTAAGCACCAAAGAAGGTTTTTGCGGCATCCATGCCCACCACGCCGCTGTCTGTCACCGTTGCTTCGGCAGCCAGCTGGTCGCTCACACCGCAGATAGCAACCTGATAAGTCTTGCCCGCCTCCGGCTGCACTGGGCTTACCAGCACATAGGGGTAGCCCTTGCCGTTGCCGTAGGCATCGTAGCCAGAAGCCAGCAGGTCGCTGATCTGCTGCCCGGTCAGGGTGACGGTCTGGATGGTGCGGTTCCAGCCGGTGGGCAGGATGACCGAAAGGTCGTAATCCGTAATGCCCTTGGCGTACAGCTTGGCGGCTACGCCGTGGTGGTTCTGCTCGGTGGGGTTGCCGGGGATCCATGTGCTCAGCGAGACCAGCGCAAGGTCGCTGCCGGTAGCCTGTGCAAAGCAGCGGCCTACCAGCATGGCGCAGTCCTGCTGCGAAAGCTCCTCCGTAACGGTAGTGATGACATCCGGGGTGTTGTTCACCACACTGTCCTGATCCTCGTCCAGCTGACGGATGACATCCTCCATGGTGGCGTTGCCCTTCATGAAGTCCAGCATTTTAAGGCCGGTGGTCACGAAGGTGTTTTCCCAGCCGGAATAGATAAAGGGCGCGGTGTTGCCTGCGTTCAGGGTATCGGCGATGTCGGCATAGTAGGTGCCGTCTGCCTTTGCACCCTTGAAGGGCAACAGGCTGCTTTTCAGCGCCGTTGCGGGCTGCAGAGCGCTGGTGCCTGCAACGGTGGAAAGCACACGCATCACCTTGAGCGCATCTTCCAGCTTCTGGGGGTTCTGTTTCAGCTTTTTATTCAGACCGTAGAAGCGGTTCACATTCAGCACAAAAACGTTCTGGGTGCCGTCCTCGGAAAGATAGGGCATCAGGCCGAATTTATCGGCGTTGCCGTCTGCCTCCACAATGCCGTTGGTGTTTCCGATCAAAAACAGGGTATTCCCCTCGGCCATCCTCTGCAGGGTCACATTGTCGTCAAGAGCATCGCCGGAGTCGTTCAGCATCCCGATGTCCTTCCACTTTTTGACATACGCCATTGCCTGCATCATGCCGGGGGTGTTGCTGACGTTTGCCTTGCCGGAAAGATAATCCTTCTGCCACAGTCTGCCGTCCAGTGTGCCAAGGAAATCGGCATCTGCAATGTTGCACAGATACTGGAAACCGTAGCCCGGGTACTGGATCTGCGGCAGGCAGAGATCGACCCCGGCTTCCTTGGCTTTTGCAGCCAGCACTTCCAGCTCAGCGAAAGAATTGGGCAGCTCCCAGCCGTGTTCCCGCAGCAGGGTCTTGTTGTAGGTGATGCCGTAGCAGTTGTAAACCGAGGGCAGCAGATAGATGGCACCGTTGTCGAACACGTCCTGCAGACGGGACTCCACATAGTTATCCGTAAAATCGTAGCCGGAAAGGTCCAGCAGTTTGTCGGAGACCAGATCGATCTGGGGGTCGTAGTAGGTCAAGGTGCAGACGTCCGGCAGGTCGCCTGCCGCAAACATATTCTGCAAACAGGTGGTGGTGTTATCGCCGCTGTATGGCACGACCTCGATGTTCACTTCCGGGTAAACGCTGTGCACCTGCTCAATAAAGGCTTCTATCTCCTTATAAGGTGCCATAAAGGTGACGGCTTCGTGCGCATCTGCTGTTTTGCTTTCAGCCTTGCCGCCGCCGCAGGCGGTCAGCGCTGCCGTGGCAGCTGCAACGCTGCAAGCCTGCAAAAAGGAGCGGCGGGAGATCTTTTTTATCATATAAATATACTTTCCTCACATTTTCGGAAGGCAGTACTGCGCAAGTGCAGGAGCGCAGTGCTACCTTAGCGATTCTTACACACCCCACAGGACCCCCCACGCTCGCAGCCTGTCCGCACGGGGCATACGCCGATTTTCCCATAAAATAACAATCATATTGTATCATTGTAACAAAAGTGTTTCAAGCTGTTTTTTGAAGGATTTTGCATGGAAAAGGGCGAACAACCGCGTGCTTTGCAGCTGCACGGCATAAAAATACCCCTGACACCGGGGAAGGATATCAGGGGGTATGGTATTCCGGGCACGCTGTTTTATTGCAGGGGCTCTTTTGCGCGCAGACGCCGAAAGGTGTCCTCTTTTACAAGCTCGATGACCACCGCTGTCAGGGGGATAAAGAAGATAATGCCGATGATGCCAAAAAGCTTTCCGCCGATCATGGCGGCAATAAGGGTGTATAGCGGCGAAAGCCCCACGGATTTTCCCACCACACGGGGATAAATGAACTGGTTTTCAACAAACTGCACGGCAAGGTACACGATCAGGCAGCGCACCGCCAGCACAGGGTCTACCAACAGCACAAGGAACACACTGACCACGCAGGAGATCAGTGCACCCACATAGGGGATGATGGCGCAGATGGCGGTGAGCACGCCCACCAGACTGCCATAGGGGATCTTGAAAACGGAAAATGCAAGAGCCATCAGAACGCCAAGGATCACTGCCTCGCTGCATTGTCCCGTTAAAAAGTTTGCAAAGGACTGCCGGAACAGCCGGCAGAACTTCAGCACCCCGGCGGCGTGGGCAGGCTTCAGGTAGGCGCACACCAGCGTGCGGGCTTGGTGGCCGAGGCTCTCCGTACTAAGGGACATATAGACGGAGATGATCAGCGCAAACGAGGCGGTGATCGCGATATTCACCGTGGCAGAGACAGCCCCTACCGCATTGACCAGCACCGTGTCGATGCTTGCGGTGACCTTGTGCAGCAGCTGCTCCCAGTTGATGCCCTCCAGCCAGTTCATCAGCCAGCCCATGTCAGCATCCTGTGCGTTGAGATAGGCAGTCCAGCGGGGAATATTGGCCTCGATCTGCACATACAGGCTGTGGAAGGACTGCACCAGCTCCGGAATCAGCAAAGTCAGCGCCAATACCAGCACCAGCACAACGCCCAGCAGGGTGATGAAAAAGCTGAGAAGGTGGATGGCTTTCGCCGAGGGCTGCTTTTTGGCCTTGCCGAACAGGCGGTTCAGCCGCTTTTCCAGACCGGTCATGGGCACGTTGATAAAAAGCGCCAGAATGCCGCCCGCCAGAATGGGCAGTACCAGATCTATCAGCTTTGCGGCAAAGGCCAGAACGTCAGAAAGCCGCAGCAGCGCTACAAAAAGCGTTACCCCTACCACGGTAACGAGCAGAGATTGTTTTGTTTTTGGTTCCATGAAAAAGTTCCTTTCCCGGAAGATTGTGGCAGCAGGCAGCAAAAAGACCGCCCGCCGGCTCTTTTTGGTATTGTAATCGGAAGAAAAGGGCTTGTCAAGACGAGGGGAAGGGAAAACGGGACTTTATAAAAGCGGTTTGCGGTAATGTTAGCGGGAGCTTTTCAGTAGGGGAAAAGCGTGGTATACTGGGCAGAGCAAATTTAAAAAAATTGAGAGAAACACAGCTTGAAAGGAAATAGATCATGTCGAAGGATGAATATCTGATCACAGATGCGCCGCTGAAAGCGCTGACGGTTTTTGCAATGCCAATGATCCTTGGCAGCTTTTTTCAGCAGGTCTATAATATGGCGGACTCCATCATAGTCGGCCAGTTTGTCGGCTCCTCGGCACTGGCGGCTGTCGGTGCCTGTGCTGCGCTGACCAATGTTTTTATTTGCGTGGCGCTGGGTGCCGGTGTGGGTGCCGGTGTGCTGGTAAGCCGCTATTTTGGCGCTAAAAACTATGGCAAAATGAAAACCATCGTGTCAACGTCCCTGCTCAGCTTTCTGGTTTTGAGCGTTGTCCTTGGCGTTTTTGGCTTTAGCTTTTCCCGTGCTATGATGAGCGGCTTACAGACCCCCGCCGACATTCTGGAGGATGCGGTGCTGTATCTGCGGGTCTATTTTGTGGGCTTCCCGTTTTTGTTCATGTACAACATTCTTTCCACCATGTTTACCTCCATTGGGGAGTCTAGGATCCCGCTGGGTCTGCTGATCTTTTCCTCCATCCTGAATATTTTTATGGATCTCTGGATGGTGGCGGGGCTTGGCTTGGGCGTGTTTGGCGCAGCCCTTGCCACGTTGATCGCACAGGGCATTTCTGCGGTGTTTTCGTTTTTGATCTTCCTGCACCGGATGCGGCAATATAAAAGCCCCTTTAATAAGTTCGATCGGCAGGAGCTGTATTCCATGCTCCGCATTGCGGTGCCGTCGGTCTTGCAGCAGTCCACCGTGTCCATCGGCATGATGATCGTGCAGGCGGTGGTAAACCCCTTTGGCACACAGGCGCTTGCCGGATATGCAGCAACGATGCGGGTAGAAAATGTTTTCTCGCTGATCTTTGTCTCCATCGGCAATGCGGTCTCGCCCTATATCTCCCAGAATCTTGGTGCAAAGAAGATCGATCGCCTCAAAAAAGGCTACCACGCTGCGCTGGTGCTGGACCTGTGCTTTGCGGTCATTGCCTTTGCGGTCATTGAAACCCTGCACACCCAGATTTCCTCGCTGTTTCTGGGCAAGGACGGAACGGCGCTGGCCTATCAGGTGTCCGGTGATTATATGCGGTGGCTCGGGTACTTCTTCATATTCATGGGCATCAAGATGGCGACCGATGGCGTGCTGCGCGGGCTTGGCATCATGCGCCCGTTCCTCATTGCCAACATGGTAAACCTTGCCATCCGCCTGTCCGTTGCTCTGCTCTGTGCACCGCGCTTTGGTATTGCCTTTGTCTGGCTTGCCGTCCCGGCAGGGTGGCTGGCAAACTTTCTGGTCTCCTATGCGGCGCTCAGAAGATCGTGGCCGACGGAAAATGCAGCGGCACCTCAATGATTTTGTGCAGCGCGAACGGGTGGTGGCCTGCTGGGAAAAGTTCAAGGGGCTTTTCCGTCTGGTGGAGCATTCCTGATGGACACCGCACTGCGGCGTAAAAAATAGCAAAGGGCTGCTGCACAGGGAGATAGCTGTGCGGCAGCCTCTTTTTCTATATGCGCCCCGGTCTGTTACAGCGGTTTACTTTTGGCAGCGGAAATGCTATGATACACCTTAGAAAAAAAGCAAGGAGGAGCTACGATGGGCATTGCAGGGAACGAATGGGGTTTTCAGGTGGGCACGCTGCCCAAAGGTGCGCGGGATAAGATCAGCGATGTGCCGGGGGTGACGGTAGGGCACTGCACCTTGGCAGACGGCGTGGTGCAGACGGGCGTAACGGCGCTGCTGCCGCACCAAGGGGATATTTTCCACGAAAAAGTGCTGGCGGCCAGCTATGTCATCAACGGCTTTGGTAAGACCACCGGCCTTGTGCAGATCGACGAGCTGGGCACGCTGGAAACGCCCATCCTGTTTACCAACACCCTCAGCGTGGGCACGGCGCAGACCGCGCTGGTAAAGTATATGCTGGAGAAAAACCCCGACATCTGCGAGACCACCGGCAGCGTGAACCCGGTGGTCTGCGAGTGCAACGACTGCGGCCTGAACGACATCCGGGGGCTTCATGTGACCGAGCAGCACGTTTTTGCCGCGCTGGCAGACTGCAAGGCAGATTTTGCCGAGGGTGCCGTAGGTGCCGGGCGGGGGATGCGCTGCCACGGGCTGAAAGGCGGCATCGGCTCCGCCTCCCGGGTGGTGGAACTGGACGGAAAACCCTACACCATGGGCGCACTGGTGCTCTCCAACCATGCGCTGTTCGATGACCTCATCGTGGCGGGCACGCCCATCCACACCCTGCTGGATGACAGCATCCCGCCCCACGAGGATAAAGGCTCCATCATCACGGTGCTGGCCACGGATATCCCCCTGAGCGAGCGGCAGCTGCGGCGGCTGTGCCGCCGGGCGCTGGTGGGGCTTTCCCGCACAGGTTCCTACTGCGGCAACGGCAGCGGCGAGATCGTCATCGCCTTTACCACCGCCAACCGGGTGCCGCATTACTCGGAGAAAGCCCTGCTGCCCATGACCCTGCTCCACGATGATGCCATCAACCCTTTGTTCCGGGCGGTGGCAGAGTGCGTGGAGGAAAGCGTTCTCAGCAGCCTGCTCCACGCCGAGACTGTTACCGGCAACCACGGCCAAACCTTCCACAGCCTGACAGAACTTCTGAAAAACCGCGCCTGAGGCGCTACAATACAGCAAAAGCCCTGCATCCGGTGCAGGGCTTTTGCTTTACTTAATAGCGGCGGTGGATCTTTTTGGTGGGCTTGCGGCGGTTCCAGTTGGCACACAGCAGCCACAGCCCGTAGATCAGGGCGGCGATCAGGCTGAGCACCAGCACCACCTTCAGGTACAGGCTGGTGAAGAACTCCTTCACCTTGTCCACCCCGAACAGCAGCGGGTTGCGGGCTACGTCCTGCCCGGCGATCAGCTCCACCACGCCGATGGTCTCGCCCGCCAGCTTCAGCTCTACCGTGCCCACTACATCGCCCTGCTGGATGGGGGCGCAGACGTAGTCCGGCAGGTGGAAGTATTTCTGGGTGACGGTGCCGTCGCTGGTGGAGGGCAGCAGGGTCATCATGCTGTCGTTGGGGTACAGCTGCAAGGTGTCGGTGTCGGAGGAATATCGGACCGGGATCTCCGCAATGGTCAAATCAGTGTCCAGCGCAGCCTGAATGGAAAAGCTGTCGAATACCCAGTCCATCAGTTTGACCGTCTCGAACAGGGCGGGGCGGCGGTTGGCGTAGCCAAGGGTATCGCAGCTGTCGGGGCTGTCCATCACGCAGAAGATATAGGTGGCACCGTCCTTGTTGCCCCATGAAACATAGCTCTGGGTGCCGGTATCGTTTTTAAAGGCGGTCACATTGCACATGCCGCCCTGCATGGCGCTGCGGTAGTAGCTGCCGCCGCTGGCTTTGCTCAGCGCGGCGTTCTGGCTGACCAGCACCGAGGAGGAACGGTGCTTCTCCTTGGCGGGCATGGTAAAGCTGGGCGCGCCGGACACCTCCACAAAGGCGTCAAAGCTCATCAGGTAGCGCAGGATCAGGTACATATCCACCGCGCAGGTAGTGTTGCCACTGTCGATGCCGCAGGCGTCCGTCCAGTTGCTGGCGGTGGTGCCGATGCGCTGGGACAGGGTGTTCATCTGCGCCACCCAGCCGTCCAGATCGCCGCCGGCAAGGGCGTATGCCACACCCATGGCTGCCTCGTTGGCGTTGCGGGTAAGCATGGCGTACATGGCTTCGCGGTAGGTGAAAGTCTCGTTGGAGCGCATATCTGCGTTATTGGTATTATAAACATAGTCCGAGATGGCAAAGGGCATCTGGAAGGTGTTGTCCAGCTGGTCGGCGTAGTTGGTCAGCAGCACGGCAAGGGTCATATATTTGGTCAGGCCGCCGGCAGACACCTGCTTCGTGCTGTCTTTATCGTAGACGATGATGTTGGTATCGGTGTTGACGATATAGGCGCTTGCAGCCTGCACCTGATACACCGGGCTGGGGTCGAACATGGCCCCAGCGGGCAGCACAAGGCAGCTGAGCAGAAATACAAATGAAAGAACCAGTGCAAAAATACGTTTCATGTGGACAATTCCTTTAAAAAGCGATAAAATATACAAGATACGGCTGCGCTGTGCGGCGCGCCGGAAGATCAATTTTGCAGCAAGCGTGCTGTGTTCTATAATAATAACAGGTTTGCCGGGGTGTTACAAGAGCCTTGCGGTGTTTTACACCGTTCTTTCGCTCCGGCAGGGAGGGCAGGAATGGTATATCTTACAGGGGATACCCACGGCGATATCCAGCGCTTCAAGCAGGGCAAACTGCGCTGGCTGGGCAAAAAGGACACCGTGGTGGTGCTGGGGGATTTTGGCTTTGTATGGGACGGCAGCGCCGCAGAGCGCAAGCGGCTGGACTGGCTGCGCAAGCGCCCTTACACGGTGCTGTTTCTGGACGGCAGCCACGAAAACTACGACCTGCTGGCACAGTACCCGGAGACCGAGCTGTTCGGCGGCAGGGTGCAGAGCCTTGGCGGCAACGTGTACCATGTGTGCCGGGGCAGCGTGCTGGAGCTGGAGGGCAAGACCTATCTCTGCTTCGGCGGCGCGGAAAGTCAGGATAAGGACGACCGGGAGCCGGGCGTGAACTGGTGGAAGCAGGAGATGCCCAGCGACGAGGAGTACGACACCTGCCGCCGCAACTTAGAGGCAGTAGACTACAAGGTAGATTATGTGCTGACCCACGATGCACCAAGCAGATTTTTGGATTTTACCGCCCTTGCCCTTGGCGAAAGCAACCGTCTGCACCTGTTTCTGGACGAAATATTGCTCAAGCTGACCTACGAAAAATGGTTTTTCGGCTGCTACCACAAGGATGTGCAGCTTTCCACCAAGAGCCGGTGTGTGTTCTGCGATGTCATCCCCATGGGCGAGCGGCGCACCGGGCTGTTCCACCGATAGGAGGGAATATGCAGGTCACAATAAAACTTGCCACCCGGGAAGGCGCGGCGCACATCAGCGGCATTCTGGCGGGTTTTACCCTGCTGGCAAAGCGCGGGGAGCTGACTTTGCGGGTACAGGACGAGCGGCAGGGCAGTCCCATTGCCCGGGAGGCGCTGCTGGAAACGGAAATTGACGGCCGCACGGTGGTGTTTGACCTGATGGACGGCTACTTTTACAACGACCCGGCGGCGGTGCTGGCACTGTTCCACCGGGCGGATGTGGTGTTCAAGCGCAGTTTTTCGGCGGAGAAGAACCGGCAGTTCCCGGGCGATATCCCCGCAAAGCTGCGGCCATTGGGGCTGAACTACTACGTTACCTGTCCGGGCTCGCCGCTGGAAGCGGAGCGCAGCGCAAAGAGCCGCCTGAAGCAGTGGGCACTTTCCACCCGCTGCTACCCGCAGGACTTTGAAGCCCGGCTGACCCGGGTGCGCAAAAAGCCGCGCATCCTCTTCCTGACCCGTCTGTGGGACCCGGAGGAACCGGCGGTGCAGCAATACCCGGAGTTACAGGCAGAGTGGCGGCAGGTGAACGCAGACCGCATTGAGCTGCTGCACCGGCTGCAAAGTGCTTTCCCGGCGCAGTTCACCGGCGGCGTATCGGACAACGCCTGCGCCCGGCGGCAGTGCCCGGAACTGATTTTGCCGGACAAGCTGACCGGCAAGCGCGCCTATCTGCACCGGATGCAGCACACGGAAATTTGTGTGGCATCTACCGGATTGCATGGCTCTACCGGCTGGAAGCTGGCCGAGTATGTGGCGGCGGGGCGCGCCATTGTCACCGAGCCGCTGCGGTACACCCTGCCGGGCGGCTTTGAAGAGGGCAAAAACTATAAAACATATACGTCCCCGGCAGAGTGCGAGGCGCAGCTGCGGCAGCTGCTGGCAGACCCGGCGGCGATCTTAGCCATGGCACAGCACAATGCAGCGTATTATCAAACGTGGCTGCGGCCGGAGCAGCAGGTGCGGCAGGCTTTGCGGCAGCTGGAAATAGGGGAAATGTAAGGGGGAAAATGGGGTATGGAAGAGCAGAAGCGGCATAGCGGCTTTGAGACGATGCGCATTCTCAGTATGGTGATGATCGTTCTGATGCACGGTATCGGGCACGGCGGGCTGGGCAGTGCGGCACCGCAGGGGTCGGCGGCATTCTGGATCTACTGGCTGCTGTTTATTCTGGCGCGTGTATCCACAAACTGTTTTGTAATGCTTTCCGGCTATTATCTGTCGGAGCGCAAGGGGGCTGTCCGCGCCGGGCGGCTGTTCCGCATCGGGGCACAGGTATGGTTTTACTCCATGCTCACTTTCTGCGTTGCGGTCAGGGCGGGTGCGGTGCCGCTTTCAGCCATTTCGCTGCTCCGGGCACTTTTACCCCTTACCTCCAACGGCTACTGGTTCGCCTCGGCCTATTTTTTACTGTACCTCTCGGTGCCGGTGCTGAACACGGTGGTGCAAAGCCTTGACCGGCGGCAGTACAAAACACTGCTGCTGGTGGCGCTGCTGCTGCAAAGCGTGTGGGGCACGCTGTTCTACTGGGCAACGGATGAAACCTTTGTGAATAACGGGTACAGCTTTATCTGGTTCTACACTCTGTATTTTATTGCGGCTTATTTCCGCAAATACCGGGTGACCGTGCCCAGCGGGCTGTGTTTGCTGGCATATCTGGCAGCTTCGGCGGCGGGGCTGTTCAACCGGATGCTGGCGCTGCGGGTGGAAAACGCCCTGCACCTGAACGGTTTTGTGAATACCGTCAACGGTTATCAGGCACTGGCTACGGTCATCGCCTCGGCAGCAATGTTTTTGCTGTTCCAGAATATCCGTATCCGCTCGGACTACTGGCGGCGCTGGGTCTTTCGGCTGGCACCGCTGTCCTTCGGGGTGTATCTGCTGCACGACAGCGATTTTACCCGGGCGCTGCTGTGGCAGCTGGTAGACCTGCCCCGGTTCGGCGGGGCGCTGCTGCCCTCGCTGGCGTACCTGACCGGTGCGGTGCTGCTGGTTGCCGCTGCGGGTTACGCGGTGGATGCCGTGTATCAGCGGCTCTACCGCCTGCTGCACCTGCCCGCACTGGAAACAAAGCTGGACGCCCTGACCACCCGCATCCTGCAAAACATTGTTGGGAGCAAGGAAGTGTAAAGAAAAGCGCTGTCGCACGAGTTTTTTGTGCGACAGCGCTTTTTTAGTTCATCGGCCCGGCCTTGTCGAACATCTGCTGCACCTGCGCGGCCAGCAAAGCGTGGGCAGGGCTTTCCAGCAGCGGGTCGGCGGCAAGCAATGCAGCGGCCTCGCTCTGAGCGGCGTGCAGGGTACGGGTGTCATTCATCAGGTCGGCGATCTGTAAGGTGGGCAGACCATGCTGGCGGCTGCCGAAAAAGTCGCCGGGGCCGCGGGTCTCCAGATCGTACTGCGCCACGGCAAAGCCGTCGGTGGTGGAGCAGAGGAATTTCAGCCGCTTCTGCACGGCCTCGCTGGTGTTGTCGCTGACAAGGAAGCACCAGCTCTCGGCAGCGCCGCGTCCCACCCGCCCGCGCAGCTGGTGCAGGGCGCTCAGACCGTAGCGCTCGGCGTTTTCGATCACCATCACGCTGGCGTTGGGCACGTCCACGCCCACCTCGATGACGGTGGTGGACACCAGTGCGTCCAACCGCCCGGCCTTGAAATCCTCCATGACGGCGGCTTTTTCCTTGGGTTTCAGCTTGCCGTGCATCAGCCCCACCCGGCGGTCGGGCAGCAGCGTCTTGGCAATGTCCTCGTAGTAGGTCTTGACGGCGTTCAGCCCGCCGTCCGGCACATCCTCGATGGCGGGGCAGACCAGATACACCTGCCGCCCTTTGTCGATCTCGCTGTCCAGAAAGCGGTACAGGTCCTGCCGCCGCTTGCCGGTGATGCACCGGGTCTTAACCGGGGTGCGCCCGGGGGGCAGCTCGTCCAGAACGGAGATGTCCAAGTCGCCATAGATCAAAAGCCCCAGCGTGCGGGGGATGGGGGTGGCGCTCATGACCAGCAGGTGCGGGTTCGCGGCCTTTTCGGCCAGTGCGCCGCGCTGGCGCACCCCAAAGCGGTGCTGCTCGTCAATGACTGCCAGACCCAGCCGGGCAAACTCCACTCCTTCGCTCATCAGGGCATGGGTGCCCACCACAAGGTCGGCTTCGTCCTTGCGGATGGCAGCCAGCGTGGTGCGGCGGGCAGCGGCCTTCATGCCGCCGGTCAGCAGGGCCACCCGCATCCCGAAGGGGGCAAGCAGCCGGTTGAGCCCCTCGGCGTGCTGCGCGGCCAGAATTTCGGTAGGCGCCAGCAGCGCGGCCTGATACCCCGCCCGGATGCACGCCCAGATGGCGGCAGCAGCTACCAGCGTTTTGCCGCTGCCCACATCGCCCTGCAACAGGCGGTTCATGGCGGTTTCGCTCGCCATATCGTTTAAAATCTCCTCCACTGCACGGCGCTGCGCCCCGGTGGGGGCAAAGGGCAGACTCTGCCAGAAAGGGACCGGGTCGGCGCGGCGCATGGGTGCCCCGGTGACGGCAGCGCCCCGGCTGCGCATCCGCCCGATGCCCAATTGCAGCACCAAAAGCTCCTCATAGATGAGCCGCCGCCGCGCTGCTGCGGCCTGTTCCTCGGTGGCAGGGCAGTGGATGGCGCGCACCGCCTCGGCCTTGGGGAGTAGACGGTATTTTTGCAGCATCTCCGGCGGCAGCGGGTCGGGCAGCAGCTCCGCGTGGGGCAAAAGCTGCCGGATGCAGCGGGAGATGACGCTGCTGGTAAGCCCCTCGGTCTGGGGGTAAACGGCCTCAAAGGGCGCGGCCTGAATCTGCTCGGCGGTGCGCACCTGCGGGTTGACCATCTGGCGGCGCAGCATCCCGCCGGTCACGATGCCCTGAAAATAGTATTCCTGCCCCAGCTGCAATTTCTGGGTGGCGTAGGGGTTATTGAACCATGTGATCTCCAGACTGGCTACATCGTCCCCGGCGGTGATGCGCTCCATCCGCCGCCCGCCCGGCAGAATGCGCCCGCCGGGCTTTGCAAACACCTCGGCCTTTACCACGCATTCAGTGTCGGCAGGGGCCTCCGCAATGGAGTAGGGCTTGGAAAAGTCGATGTAGCGCCGGGGGTAGTGGCACAGCAGGTCTGCCAGCGTCACGATGCCCAACTTCTCGAACCGCTCTGCGGTCTTGGGCCCCACCCCTTTCAGGTAGCGCACCGGGGTGTCCGGCGTTAAGGTAGTGCGGTTTTCGGTGGGCATGGCGTTTCAACTCCCTTCCAAGCGTAGTATAGCCATTGTAACACGGACGGGGAACAGATGCAAATATTTTGCCTTTGCGCGGCAGCTGTGGTATACTGAATAGAAAAAGAGAAGAGGGGGAGATACCATGGAGATCCGCAACGCAACTATGGACGATTTACAGGCCATTGCCGCCGTGGAGGCGGCCTGTTTTCCGGCAGCGGAGGCTGCCACGGCAGAGGAATTTGCCGGACGGCTGGCACACTATGCCGGTCATTTCTGGCTGCTGCTTGAGCAGGGGGAGCTGGTGGCCTTTGTGGACGGCTTTTGCACCGATATGCCCGACCTGACCGATGAGATGTACGCGGACGCCGCCCTGCATGATGAAAATGGCGCATGGCAGATGATCTTTGGGGTGAACACCCTCCCGCGCTGCCGTTGCCGGGGCTATGCCGGGCTGCTGCTGCAAAGAGCCATTGCAGATGCCCGCGCACAGGGGCGCAAGGGGCTGGTACTGACCTGCAAGGAGAAGCTTTTGCACTACTATGCAAAGTTCGACTTTGCGAACGAGGGCGTTTCCACTTCCACCCACGGCGGGGTGGTGTGGTATCAGATGCGGCTGCGGTTCTGAGAGAACGGTTTGGAATGCGCGCCGCGTGCGCTCTGCGCATAAATAGCGGAATTAGTTTTTTTATTCGGGATTCAGAAAAGCCTGCGGGCTTTTCTGAATCCCCTTTTCACGGGAGGGGTCGTAAAGGCAAACGGCATTTGTAGTGCCGCTTTCTGCGAAAGCGCGGCGCTGCGGGCGGGCGCTTGCTCCCCCTTGGGGGAGCTGTCGCGCAGCGACTGAGGGGCTTCAAATCGGCGGAGCCGGAAAAAACGGTTAAAAGATCTTCACGCCGAACAGGCGTGAATCTTCAGTTTTTTCCGGTGTAGCCCACTTCTTTGGGGTTAAAAGGGGCGAGCAGCCCCTTTTTCGTGGCTCCAGCGCGTCGAAATCGCTGGCACTTTTCTGGTTCTCTTTTGGTGTCAAAAGAGAACATCCCTCGGCTACCACCTCCTACCCCGTGCCGCTGCAACTGCCGCTTTTTCTCTACACTCTCTGTAAAAAATCAACCGGGAAGCTCCGCAGAACTTCCCGGTTGACAGATACAATAATATTCTTTATTACAGCGAAAGATCCAGTTCGTGGCAGTACTCCACGATGTGGTTGAACATCTGCTCCACGGCGGGAGCCATGGAGGCCGGTCGCTGCACGGCCAGACCCACCACGCGGTACTCCTCCGGCTCGATGGGGTACACCTTGACGGCGGCTTTGCAGTCCCGCAGCAGCATCTGCGGCATGATGGAGATGCCAAGTCCGGCCTCCACCATGGCGATATTGGACTGGTCGTCGATGACGTGGCAGCGGCGCTCGGTGCCGATTTTGTATTTCTTGAGGAACTGGCGCATCTCGGCGTCGGTGGCGTCACACTGCACCACAAAGCTCTGGCCGTTCATCAGCGCCGGGGTCATTACGCCGTCCTGCGGCTCCGGCCAGTCCTGCGGCACGATGCACAGCAGCGGCTCCCGGAACAGCTCGGTGAGGTTGAATTCCTCCCGGCAGGTGGAGGACAGGAAAGCGATATCCACCTGACCGGTGCGCAGCCATTCCTTGACATCATCGTAGGTGCCCTGATATACTTCGATCTCGATCTGCGGATAATGCGCCGCAAAGCTTTTCAGCAGCCCGGGCAGCAGCGATGCACACACCGAGTTGAATACACCCAGCTTCACCTTGCCCTTTTCCAAGCCATTCAGGCGGGCGATGCTCTGCTTCAGCGCCTCGTCACTGTTGAGCACATCGCGGATAGAAGGATACAGGGAAGCGCCGTAACTGGTCATGGATACGCCGTTTTTGCCGCGGTTGAACAGGGCAAAGCCCAGCTCCTCCTCCATTACGGCAATGGCGTGACTGATGGCCGAGGGGGTCAGGTGCAGCTGCTGTGCCGCCTTGTTAAAGCTGCCCTGCCGGGCCACGGCATCAAAAATTTCGTAGGAAAAAAGCGTCATGCCCAAAGCCTCCTTCCGTCTTTACTGGTTCGGAGACGCCCGATTCTCTGTGAATCTTTTTCATCTTTCATTTGAGATAGTTCAATTATCTTCTTGATTGTACTATCCCGCGCCTTTTCTGTCAAGCATTTTGCCCCGATTTTTGCACGTTCTGTGCAGATTTTGCCGCGATTTTTGCAGGAAATGCCGCCTTTCCTCCGTTATAGTTCCTGTAACGATTTTTAACGACCTGAACGAGGTATTTTTTATGACCGCACTATCCCCGCGCCGCACTTTCAGCGGCACTGCTCTTAAAACCATTGCCTGCATCACCATGCTGGTGGACCACATCGGCGCGTCCTGCATCGAGGCAGGCATCCTTACGCCCGGGCTGGACGCCGGCACCCTCTCGCAGGACACCCTTTCCGCCTACCCACTGTACCGGCTGGACATGGTGCTGCGCTTCACCGGGCGGCTGGCCTTTCCCCTGTTCTGCTTTCTGCTGGTGGAGGGCTTTGTGCACACCCACAACGTCAAAGGCTACCTTGGGCGGCTGGTGCTGTTCGGCATTTTGAGCGAGGTACCCTTTGACCTTGCGTTCTTCCGCACCCCCTTTGACCCCAGTGCACAGAACGTTTACTGGACGCTGGCGCTGGGCGTGCTGGCTATGGCAGGGCTCAAGCGCTTTGAAAAGGAAAACGGCCTGCCCGGCTGGCAGGGGCTTGTGTGGGCGGGCGGGTGCGCCGCGCTGGCGCTGGCCGCCCGCACCGACTACAACGCCAGCGGCGTGATCATCATCTGCGCCCTGTACCTCACCCGTACAAACCGCAAGTGGCAGTGCCTTGCGGGCGCACTGCTGTTTATGTTCGAGCTCACCGCCCCGCTGGCCTTTGTGCTGGTCTGGTTCTACAACGGGCAGCGCGGTGCGTGCAGTCCATTGCAGAAAAAGGCCTTTTACTGGTTCTACCCGGTGCACCTGCTGGTGCTGGCAGGCATCACGAACCTGCTGCTGTAAAGCTTTTCCGGTTCAGCTGGCTCACCGCTGCAAGACGAGACAATCGGGAATGCCCTCCGCGTTGCTCTGGGCATATTCAGCGGAAAGATTATTTATAATTTTGGGGTTCTGAAAAGCCCGCGGAGCTTGTCGGGGCAAAGCCCCTCCATCTGCTTGCGCAGACCGCTCTGCCGCTTAAAAGCTTCACTGGGGCTTTTATTGCTGCGCAAACGCGGACTTTCCTGAACCCCTTTTTTCACGGGAAAGGAGCACTCTTCTCAGGATGGTGCAAAGCTTTTGATTTCAGTAAAGAAAATTTAGCACGCTGACCCGCAGCGCCGCGCTTTCGCAGAAAGCGGCGCTGCGAATGCCGTTTTCAGCCACGACCCACCTGTGAAAATGGAATACCGGAGCGTCCGCAGACGCTCCGGTATTCCGAAATTATAAATATTTTTTCCTTAGCTTATGCCCAGAGCGCAAGCGGAGGGCATTCAAAATCGTCCCGCCCGGAAAGGGGAGCGGCCTTTAGTGGCAGCTACCGGTGCAGCCGCCCTTGTCGGCGTGGCAGGCATGAGAGCCGCAGCTGTGACCCTCCTCGTGGTCGTGGTGGGTGCAGCGGGCGTTGGGGTCAAAGACCAGCGTGCCGGCAAGATAAGCCGCCGCAGCGCTGTCGGCGTCGCCGGTAATGCCGCCGCACAGCCGGATGCCGGCCTGTGCCAGCGCCATCTGTGCCCCGCCGCCAATGCCGCCGCACAGCAGCACATTTACGCCGTTGCGCACCAGAAAGCCCACCAGTGCACCGTGCCCCTGCCCGTCGGTGGAGACCACCTCGGCACCGGTGATGCGGCCCTCCTCGGCGGTGTACAGCTTGAACTGCGCAGAGTGGCCGAAGTGCTGGAACACCTGACCGTTTTCGTAGGGAATTGCGATCTTCATAATAAGAGCTCCTTCCTGTATGCAATATTCTCTTTCCCTATTCTAACAGATTGCGGTGAAATAGGGAAGGACACCCGCGCTTTTTGTGCCTTTTGGAGCGGAAAACATAGCCGGTATGTAAAAATGATATCAGAAACTGCTGCAAAATGTATTATAATAGAGCCCGAAAAGAGGGTACAAGTATGAAAACAAAGCATCACGGGCAAATGTCCGAGTCCTTTCTTACGGCGGTGTTCCTTTCGCTGTCCGGCGGCTTGCAGGATGCCTACACCTATCTGTTCCGGGGCAAGGTGTTTGCCAATGCCCAGACCGGCAATATCGTGCTGCTGAGCACCAATATCATGGATGGCCGGTGGGATAAGGTGCTGCACTATCTGGTGCCGTTGTGCGCCTTTGCGCTGGGGGTTCTGGCTGCGGAAAAAATGCGGGAGCACTTTCAGGCGATGCAGCGGCTGCACTGGCGGCAGCTGGTGGTGCTGGGCGAGGTGCTGCTGCTGTTCGTGGTGGGCTTTCTGCCGCAATCGCAGAACCTGCTGGCCAACGCCATTGTTTCCTTCTCCTGCGCCATGCAGGTACAGGCTTTCCGCAAGGTGAACGGCTACGCCTTTGCCAGTACCATGTGCATCGGCGACCTGCGCAGCGGCGTGGAGGCCTTTTGCATCTGGCGCAAGTCCCATGAACCCCACGCAAAGGATAGGATGGTGCGCTACTTCGGCATCATATTCCTGTTCGCGTTGGGGGCAGGGCTGGGCAGCAAGAGCGCGGCGCAGCTGGGCGGCAGAGCCATCTGGCTCTCCTGTTGCTTTTTGCTGGTCAGCTTTACGCTGATGTTCATCCGGGAGGAACTGGAAGAGAACCCGGTCATCGAAAAAGACCTGACCGCCATCCGGCAGGAGACCCGGGAGATCGACCGCACCCTGAAGCAGGAGCTGCAGGAGGAGCAGCGGGAGCTGACGCAGAGCGCCCGGAAATAACAAAAAAGGGGCTGTTGCACATCATTGGTGCAGCAGCCCTTTTTGGCTGAAAGCTGTCGGAACAAAAGGCTTCCCCCGACCGGGGGAAGCCTTTTGTAGAAACCGTTAGGATTGCAGTCGTGTAATAACGCCCGGAGTATTGGTTTTATTTACGCTCTGCGCTCCGTGTCCCGGCCTTGGTCAGCAGCTGCTGGAATTTCCGGGCGGCGGTGTTCAGCGGGCGGTGATGGTCGTAGACAAGGCAGATGGAGCGGGAGGGGATGATCTCCTGCAAGTGCAGCTGTACCAGTTCTCCGCTGGCCAGCAGGGGTGCTGCCATGGGCTCTGGCATAAAGGCCAGTCCCAACTCGCTTTTGACCAGCGTGAGCATCTGGTCGGTGGTGGCGGCCTCGGTGTCAGGTTTCAGCACTGCGTCATGTTCCAGAAAGAATTGCCGGTAAAAGCTGCGGGTCATGCTCTCCTCGTTCAGGCAGATCAGGGGATAACCGGCCAGCTCCTTCAGGCTCAGGGTCTGGCTGCGCACCACGCGGGCCACACTGGCCCAGCTGGTGAGGGAAAGCGCGATAAACAGGTTGACGGTGGACTGGCCCAGGGTGTACATAACCACCATGGCCAGCAGCAGGGGAAGGATGGCCCGCCAGCGGAAGTTGTTCCGGTTTTGCCAAGTGATCCGACCGTTGATGACCAGATCCGGCAGCAGACTGCCCGGTGTGATCAGGGTGTTGTCCAGCCGCATGGCCAGCAGCGGTGCGGAGATCAGGGGATTCCCGAACCCAATGAGCCACTTGAGGGTGTACGCCTCCAATTGGACGAGAAAAATAAACAGGATCATGCTTCCGGTGTAGTTCATGAGATCCCCTCCCACGCGAAGTTCTGTGTACGTTCCCAACTATACCACATCGTATCGGAGAAAAAAAGCTTTTTTCTCATTTCCGCGCCGCTGACAGTGGAAAATTGCCGGGTTTGGTATAGCCTTTGGATTTTTTGACCATACTCCTTCCGTACCTATGAACAGGAAGGGAGGTATT
>OKUG01000050.1_pt1 | contig 48966 bp, 29 predicted proteins | sample 1606721 | NCBI WGS metagenome assembly OKUG01 (sample SAMEA3882539, study PRJEB24775) | human gut metagenome | biome: human-associated habitat; feature: intestine environment; material: feces | place: Netherlands | collected 2009/2010
ACTGATTTGAATATGTGGAATACCATTTACCCCAAAACCTCTTCGGCAGTTTTATGATTTTGTGGATCCGAAATAATTTCCCGCAAACGAGCAGCATCCCATGTCATAATGGATTTAACATCTTCCCCCGCATAAGATGTAATAAATCTGAGTTGTTTACAGTATCCAATTCCTCCCAGTCGTCCGATACCTCTGAATCCCTTTGTTTCTCCTTGTACTTTATATGAATCGGCTACATTACCTAATCTATTCTCCACTTCTGCCGAAGGGATTCCGTTTGCGTTATCACATATAGAGATGCATTTTTTTCGAGCATCCAGGTTTATATATATTTCCAGTTTTTCATGTGGAAACGAATTGTTTTTTAAGGCATAATCAATCTGATCAGCCGAATTTTGAATGTATTCACGAAAAATAACACGGGAATCATCGTACATTGCTTGCGTTAGATTTTCAAGAACGTTTTTTCCTATTTTAGCCATATGAACACATCCTATTTTTGATAAAGTTATTTAAATTGTCTATAAATCGGTAATGGGAATTTAATGTGAAGCAAAGAATTAAAGCTAAAGCTTTGCACAATGTATTCGCCTTGTTTTAAGCGAGTCATCATGTTCTGATAAACTTTGGGAATGTATTTATAATTAGTTTTTGAAACTTCTATTGCATTTGTTCGCCCATATGCAAAAGCAGCACAGTTTCCTGTTACTCTACTGTGAATTGCGCTCATAAACTGCTCTGCTCCAAATAAAATAACGCCTAAGGAACGCCCACGTTCAGCAATTTCCAAAATTTGCCGTAAAATCGGAGAATTTTTTGGTGTTTCAGTTGAAGCGTATTTATTCAGTTCGTCAATAAAAATAATTATGCGAGATGGAGCTCTCCTTCCATCTTTAGGTCCAGGTTTTTCGCCTAATTGATAATCCATAATTTCTCTTATGGTGTTACCAAACACAAAGGATTGCATACTTGATCCAAGTTTTGCCATATCTACAACAAACACATCGTTTTCCCTGATATCATGAATCATATCAGCAATCCGCACTTCCTCATCGCCTGTTGTGTCACCAAAAAGACAATTATTTGAGATTGATTTCTTTATCATCCGAGCAAACTTTCGCCAACTTAAAACTGAGATTTCTTTATCTTTACTTATTCCTCCTGTACGCCCCATTTCTTCGACTTTTTCTATAAACACATTCCACTCGCGGATATTTGCAAAAGGACCTTGTCCGCTAACAATGAAATTAATAATTGAATCCATTGTCTGGTTTGGATCATCCACATCGGCAAACATTAAATCCAGGTTTTGCTTATCGCTTTCATAATCAAATTTATAGAAAAACCTCTTATCTTTTTTGCGCTGATTTTCTAATAACGTTTTATCTGCATATGTATTTTTAACATTGTGGTCAGAGTACGGGTATAAATATTTTACATTCTCAAACGGCTTTGGAGTCAGGCCCAAAGATTCGTATTCGGATATTACCTTTTTTCTCAAATTCTCGTCCCCGCCAAAATCATTTATTTCATCAATCGCCAGTAAGTCTTTGCCTTTAACATTAAAAACAACAATGGCAACGCCCCCTTCATCTTCATCTTGCCTGTCAGGGTGTTGCATGAATTTATCTTGTATGCATTTCAAAAGAAACATACCATATGAAGTTTTCGCAGCTAGACCTGAGATACCTGAAATATTAAGGTGAGCCCCTTCCGGCCCAATAAGAAAATCACAATTCATATTGACAGGTAATGTAATTCGACTTTGCTCACCTGCATCCTCGTACATTTCCAAATATCCACAAATAACTGGATTCTTAATATTATCTAGCCCCAATGCCTGCTTAACTTGTTCTCTGCTAGCAAGGTAAACGCGTTGATTGCTGGTGACAGGCGAATCGATGTGCTTCGTATTTCCCACCACTTTAACTTTTACACAGTTCATTCCAATGCGAAATGTTGTATCGTCTATCTCTGCATTACCAAAATCATTAGAAATAAAGCTTGCCAAAAAACTGGCAGAATCAGTAATATGGGATATCTCTTCTACCACTCCATAGGTAATGCTGTTTTTTAAGTTATTTACTTTGACGACATCAAAAGGATGTAAAATCGTGTCCGTCTTTGTCCAAAAGCAAAAAGAATCAATAGTTGTGGGTTCTTTTTCAGTTGCTATTACTTTCCCAATCGGTTCTTCCTTTCGCATTTCCATTTCTCCTTTAAAACAAACTCAAAAACAGGTTGTTGCTCATATACTTTGCTTTGGCATATTGTTCGGCTACATAAATTGGATATAAGTGATTCGCCCAGCGACTATCTCGCCCATAGCACACTGGATTTCTTTCACGTAACAAGTGCGCTGATATCAAATCAATTAGTTGAGAATCGACCCCTGTAGCTTTCTCAGAGTCTTGTATTATTTTTTCCACCTTGATAATCCCGTCAAACACATTTTGTGTATAAAAACTATTTCGCAATCTTAAATACCAAACGCAAAAAGAAACACCTGCTCCCGAAATTTCCGAGTCATAACAACATGCCGGTGTTCGTTCATTTTGCCTAAGTTCTGCTATAATACTCGAATTTGTTTTACCACCTTTAACGAAACACTTTGTAGGGTCGAAAGATTTTGAGACGCCGATTACATACTCATAGTTGAGTCTCATTTTTGCTTCAGAAAGATTCCATTTTTGCTCTTTTACCGCTTTGTATTCCAATGATCCATCTTTTATCAGATATGATTTTTGCTTAAGTTTTTGTTGTTTTACAAGTTTAATAACGGCATCCTTCTCCTGCTCGACCATATAATCCTGAATCTTTGAGATTCCTTTTTTGTCGTACTTTTCATCGGTGCTTAAGTCATAAGATAGCACGTTATCAATTTTTAACCCAAGTTTTGTCAGCCGCTCTGATTCATTAATTTTTTGACAAAGTTTTTGTGCTTCCGTCCTTTTATCAAATTCAGACTTTAACGCCTTATTAGGGACAACAACAACCAATGAACGATTGAAAAACTCTTGTGCCATTTTCCTGTCGTCCCGACGACAACAACTGATGCCAACCTGCCCCGCAAGAATAGGATAAACATCATTTTTAAACGCCATATCATCAACTTTATATGTATGGCGTGACCCATCTAAAAAATACCGAAACCAAGAAGGTTGCCCGGATATTTGATGCAACAGATCCGTTAAATACTTTGGGTGTGTTATATGTTCTGTCTCACCGTAATCCCGCCACTTAACCTCGCGTTCAGGGTCATACTCGATAATTGAGTTTTGTTCAACATCATAACAAAATTTATGTGATAAGTATCTGCGTCCGTGTAATGCCTTAGTAGATTCTACTAGTTTGTCCATAATGCCATCCACAGCAGAACAACTCCTTTGCAAATTTTGTCAAACGCGCAACCTCTACTAAATCACCTAGTTAAATATATGTTTTAATTATATCACGATTATTTCGTTAACGGTACACTCGTGCCCTTTCCGCGGCAGAATTTGAGCTTTAGTTATCACCGAGGATGAGATTAAAACTCAAATGTCAAAACATTCGCTACTCAAATTTATAACTTTACAATAACCCAAACCTTACAATAAACCATTTGAAGCATAATTAAACACACTTTTATTGCCCTTCACCCCGGCAGCCATCGTCAACTTGTTGGAAAACACAGACTCAGCGTGACCCATAACTCTCATAAAATGAACCATATACGGGTTCAAGCGTGCAAACTGCGCAAATTAGCTCGATCACGGTTTAGAATAAGCTCTGTAACAGACGGCACCAAAATTTCTTGGCTCGGATCGCGCTTTGCGCGCGGATATGGCAAACACCATCGGATTTGACGGCCGGGCTCGGACAGGGTATAATAATAGCGTGCTATTATGAGGTGTAACCATGGAATCCAAGGATTGCGGCATTTTACTGAAACAAATCAATGACCATATCGCCCAGCGGGCAAACCACGCCTTGCGGGAAAACGACCTGACGCTCTCCCAGCTGCGCTATCTGGAATACCTGGACGGGAAAGCGGACGTCCCCTTCAAGGAACTCGAACGCCATTTCCAGGTGAGCCAGCCCACCGTGGCGGGCATTCTCGCGCGGCTCGCCGGCAAGGGGCTCATCGACACCGCCCTGGTGCCCGGCAGCAATGCGAAAACGGCGTCCCTGACCGGCAAAGGGGAAACGGAACTCCGCAAGGCCGTTTCCGAGCGGAACAAAACGGAAGAAAGCCTGCTGTCCCCGCTTTCCCCGGACGAGCGGATCACCTTCCGGATGCTGCTGAACAAGATTGCGGCCCGGATGGACCGCCCTTGATCCGGTCCGTTCCCTGCGGCGGGATGCCCATCCCGTTCTTTTTTCCGCACAATAATAGCATGCTATTAAGAAGGAGGCTGCGTTTCATGGAAAAATTCGATCTGACTACGGACATCCTCGTCATCGGAGCCGGCGGCTCCGGCCTGCCCGCCGCCCTGGCGGCCAAAGAGGCCGGCGCGGACGATGTCACCATTGTGGAACGCCGGAAACTCACCGGCGGCACCGGTGCCATCATCGGCCACATGTTTGCCGTCGAAAGCCGCCCCATGAAGGAGCGGGGCATCACCGTGACCAAAGACCAGGTTTTCGCGCGCCACATGGAAAGCGCCCATTGGGCCTGCGATGCCCGCCTGGCCCGCAATCTCATCAACGCTTCGGCCCGGATGATTGACTGGCTCGAAAGCAAAGAAGGCATCCATTTCAACCATATCAGCGCCACATCGGGCACGCGCTACCAGACGAGCCACGCCATCCGGGAAGGCAATAACATTCCCGTCACAGGCCGCGTCATTGCCGATGTCCTGACGCGGGAATGCAAAAAGGCCGGCGTCCATTTCCTCATGGGAACAAGGGCCCAGTCCCTCATCATGGACGGGGAAAAGAAGGTTGCGGGCCTCGTCGCCACGAAAAAGGGCGAAACCCTGCGGATCGGGGCCAAGGCCGTCATCATCGCCACGGGCTCCATCACGGCAAACGAAGCACTGCGCAAAAAGTTCTACCCCGAAAAAGACTTTTCCAAAACAGCCATCACCGCGTGCCACCCCTGGATCAACGGCGACGGTTACCTGATGGCCAAAGCGGTACACTGCCTCGGCGACCCGCTCATGACGACCCTCTACATCGGGCCTTATATTACGGGGCACATGGTAGGGCAGATGCTCCTGAGCCGCCCCTATATCCACCTGCTCAACCTCTACGGCAAACGTTTCGTCAACGAAGACCTGATGGTCACCAACGACGACCATTCCATGATCGGTTCCGCCCTCGACCGCCAGCCCCGGCACCTGTGCTTCGGCCTGATGGACACGGCTTCGCTGCGCGACATGGTGCAGAAACACGAAGTCCTGAGCAATTTCGAGGGCATGTTCGGGCAGGGCGTCGACGACGACATTTACACCAAAGCGGCCAGCACCCGCGTGGACGGCCTGATTTCGGACGAAAAGAACGCCGGCAACGGCGCGGCCTGGCTGGACCACCTGGAAAAGGACCTGGACGAGCTGGCGGAAACCCACCCGGACCTTGTCCTGAAGACCGATTCCCTCGCCGCCATCGCGTCCTTCATCGGCTGCGATGCAGCGGACCTCACGGCGCAGATCGACCGGATCAACGACCATTACGACAAGCAGTACGACGCGGAATTCCTCAAGGAAAAGCGCTTCCTCTACCCCTTCCGGACACCGCCCTACTACGTCGTGAAAAGCGAGGAAATCTTCCTGGATTCCATCTTCGGCGGCATCCGCATCGACGACAAGATGGAAGTCATCCACGAAAGCGGCTGCCCCTTTGAAGGCCTCTACGCGGCCGGCATCGGGGTCAGCGGATTCATCGGCTCCCACGGCCTCGGCGCCCTGGACGGAACCGCCTACGCCTCTTCCGTCTATTCCGGGTACGTCGCCGGCCGGCAGGCAGCCGCCTATTGCAAGACCAACGCTTGAAAGGAGACGATGGACAAATGGTAAAACCCGTACAAATCGATCTGGACCGGTGTGTCGGCTGCGGGACCTGCGTCAAAAAATGCCCCCACGGCGCCCTGTCCCTCCAGGACCATCACGCCGTCGTAAACCCGGCGCGCTGCGTCGGCTGCGGCATCTGCACGGACTACTGCCCCCGGGAAGCCCTGGATATTGACTTCGACTGAAACCTGTGATTCACTGCCCCGGCTTTGTCCGGGGCTTTTTTATGCGGAAAAGATTCCCCGCCCTCTGTGATTTGCTCACAGACAACATTTCCAGCCGTTGTATAATGAAAGATGTATAACCCATCGCATACCGCCGTATCCGGAGGCCATCCCCCGCACACGGCCGCAAAAAGAGGAGTGACCTTGATGAAACACTATACATTCGTACCCCAGGGAGTCTGCGCCCGGCAGATCGACTTCAGCCTGGAAAACGGCAAGCTCCACGACGTGCATTTTACCGGCGGATGCCCCGGCAACACCACGGCCATCGGCAAACTGCTGGAAGGCACCGACGCGGCGCGGGCCGTAGCCCTGCTGAAAGGAAACCAGTGCGGGTTCAAAGGAACGTCCTGCGCGGACCAGCTCGCGCGGGGCGTGGAAAAAGCACTGCAGGAACACCACTGATCACCGGAGACATATGGTTTGAGAAGGGCCGTCCGCCACGCCTGCCTCTTTCGCGATTTCCGGAACGATGTCCTGTTCCGCAAGACAGGAAATTCCGGGTATGGTATAATCGGGGCAAACAGGAAAGAGAGGCAGACAGCATGACTTATACGGATTTAAGCGGCCTCATGGGCTGCCGCAAGATATTGAAGGACCCCGTGGTGAAGGCCCTGCTGGGGCTGCAGCGGCTGGGCGCCCACCTGCCGGTGACGGGCTTTGCGACGCCGCCGGAGGAAACGGACGAGCACCCCGACGTGAACACGGCGGCGGCTGCCGCGGCGCTGCTGACGGACCAGGCGGAAACCCTGGGCCTGGCGGGCAACGTGGTGCGCTCGTACCTGATCAACCTGCTGGCCGAAGGCGATTTCGCCATCGCCGCCGCGGTGGAACGGACGGGCGTCATCGGCGCGTCCATGGAGCAGGTCCTGCGGGCCGACATGATTCTGTTATGGCCCTATCTGACGGAAGCGCCGTCGACGCTCCTGGGTACGGACCTGTTCGACGATTACCGGCCGGCCCGGCCGGACACGTGCGCGGCCACGCAGCGCCTGGACAAGGCCCTGGCGGCCTGCGAGACGCCGGACGAAGCCGCCCGCGCGCTGCTGGAGCACTATGTGCATTACGGCCGCGGCCTGTTCGCGCGCTTCACGGCCTTCCGCATCGACGACCAGGGCCGCCTGACGGGCATCGATCCCTTCCCGGCCTTCGCCTGGGAGGACCTGATCGGCTACAAGGCGCAGAAGGCGAAGCTGCTGGCCAACACGGAAGATTTCCTCGACGGCCGCGCGGCGAACAACGTTCTGCTGACGGGCGCCCGGGGCACGGGCAAATCGACGGCGGTCAAGGCGCTGGCAAGCCGCTTCCACGGAGAAGGGCTGCGCCTCATCCAGGTCGACCGCGACCAGCTGCGCTGGCTGCCGGCCCTGCTCGAAGGCCTGGCGGAAGTGCGGAGCAAAAAGTTCATCTTATTCCTCGACGACCTGTCCTTCGACGAAGGGGAAAAAGACTACAAATACCTGAAATCGGCCATCGACGGCAGCGTCACGCCCCAGCCGGACAACGTGCTGCTCTACGCCACGTCGAACCGGCGCCACCTGCTCAAGGAGACCTGGCAGGACCGCAGCGACGAGCTGGACGAAGTCTACCGCGACGACAGCGCCAATGAATCCATCTCCCTGGCGGACCGCTTCGGCCTCATCCTGCACTACTCCGCCCCGACGCAGGAAGAATACCTGGCCATCATCGCGAACGAGCTGAAAAAGGCCGGCATCACCCTCGACCCGGAAGAGCTGCGCATCGAAGGCATCCGCTGGGAAATGGAACACTCCGGCCGCAACGGCCGCATCGCCCGGCAGTTCGTCACGTGGTACCTGGGCCATGTGAAAAAGCTGTCCCCCAAACAGTAACCCGTTGTACCAATCGTTACACTTTTTGCGATTTTCCGTCGTATTTTCGGCAAAATATAAAAAATTTGCGGACAATCCGTTGACACAATACATCGTATCCTGTAAAATGCACTCAAGTTCACAAAACCAAATCTGACGACGGGAAAGAGTAACCTCCCCAACTTTGGACAGAGAGCCGGCGGTCGGTGCAAGCCGGTGCAAAGCGGACAGGTGAAAATCCTCCCTGAAGAGAAGCGCTGAAGCCCAGGCGGTAAGCGCTGACGGCCGATCCCCGTTACAGGAAACGCGTATGTTGGTACGTTGCAGAGTGTCCGGGTACAGCAATGGCCCGGAAATCAGGGTGGTAACGCGGAATTTCGACTCCGTCCCTACGAAGGGGCGGAGTTTTTTTATGGTCCAGACACGGCAAGAGCCGGAACAACGTACCCAACCCCACCCGGGAAAATCAGGAAAGAGAGAGGTTTTTATTATGGCAAAGGTATTTTACGATCAGGATGTCAACTGGGATGTCATGAAGGGCAAAAAAGTCGCTGTCATCGGTTACGGCAGCCAGGGCCACGCCCATGCGCTGAACCTGAAGGAAAGCGGCGTCGACGTGGTGGTCGGCCTGTACAAGGGCAGCAAATCCGTCGAAACGGCGCGCCAGGCGGGCCTGACGGTCAAGACCGTCGCCGAGGCCGTCAAGGAAGCCGATGTGACCATGGTCCTCATCCCCGATGAAAAACAGGCTGACGTATATAAGACGGAAATCGGCCCGAACCTGAAGCACGGCAGCGCCCTGGCTTTCGCCCACGGCTTCAACGTGCATTTCAAACAGATCGTGCCGCCGGCTGACGTGGATGTCTTCATGGTTGCACCAAAAGGCCCGGGCCACCTGGTCCGCCGTACGTTCGTCGAAGGCGGCGGCGTGCCCGATGTCTTCGCCGTGGAACAGGATGCGACGGGCAAGTGCTTCGACCTGGCCCTGGCCTATGCCCGCGGCATCGGCGGCACCCGCGCCGGCGTCATCCAGACGACCTTCCAGGAAGAAACGGAAACGGACCTGTTCGGCGAGCAGGCGGTCCTGTGCGGCGGCGTCTGCCAGCTCATCCAGGACGGCTTCGAAACCCTGGTGGAAGCCGGGTACCAGCCGGAAATCGCCTACTTTGAAACCTTCCATGAAATGAAGCTCATCGTCGACCTCATGTACGAAGGCGGCATGGCCAAGATGCGCAAGTCCATCAGCGACACGGCCGAATACGGCGACTACACCCGCGGCAAGAAGGTCGTTCCGCCGGAAGCGACGAAAAAGGCCATGAAGCAGGTCCTGTCCGACATTCAGGACGGCACCTTCGCCAAAGACTGGCTGTTGGAAAACAAGGCCGGCGGCCGTGCCCATTTCCTCGCCCTGCGCCGCCGCTATGCGGAGCACCAGCTGGAACAGGTCGGCGCCAAACTGCGCGCCATGATGCCCTGGCTGCATGAAAACGACAAGAACGAATAATCCGGCCGTACAGAGAGAAAGTTAGGAGAGAGAGTTATGCGAATGATCGGTGCGAAGGCACTCATCGAGTGCCTGAAACGGGAACACGTGGAGGTGGTCTTCGGCTACCCCGGCGGATCCGTGCTGACGCTTTACAATGAACTGTATAAATCGAACATTCCCCACGTCCTGACGGGCCACGAGCAGGGCGCCGTGCACGCGGCCGACGGCTACGCCCGCGCCACGGGACGCACCGGGGTCTGCTTCGCTACATCGGGACCCGGCGTGTGCAACATGGTCACCGGCATCGCCACGGCCTACATGGATTCCATCCCCCTGGTCGTGTTCAGCGGCCAGGTCGCCACGAACCTGATCGGCCGCGACTCCTTCCAGGAAGCGGACATTTCGGGCATCACGACGCCCATCACGAAGCACAACTACCTCGTCAAGAACGTCAAAGACCTGCCCCGCGTCGTCCGGGAAGCCTTCTATATCGCCGGCACGGGCCGTCCGGGCCCGGTCCTCGTCGATATCGCCAAAGATGTCTTCGACCGCGAATTGGAATTTGAATACCCCGAAACAGTACATCTGCGGGGCTATAACGGCAACGTCAAGGGCCGCGAGGAAGATGTCGTGGCGGCCGTCGAGGCCCTGCGCCAGGCGAAGAAGCCCCTCTTCCTCACGGGCGGCGGCGTCATCACGAGCGGAACGTCGGCCCTGGTCTGCGACATCGTGAAAAAGACGGGCATTCCCGTCGTCACGACCCTCATGGGCAAAGGCTGCGTGCCGGACACGTGGGACCTGCACCTCGGCATGGCCGGCATGCACGGCTCCTACGCGGCCAACATGGCCATTACGGACTGCGACCTGCTCGTCGCCGTGGGCGCCCGCTTCGATGACCGCGTCACGGGCGACGTGGAGAACTTCGCCCCCAACGCGCGCATCGTCCACTTCGACATCGACAAGGTGGAAATCAACAAGATCGTCCACGCCGACATCAGCGTCAACGGCGATCTGCGCTGGTCCATGCCCCTCTTCGCCGACCGGGTGCTCAGCCTGGCGGACGACTGGGACGGCCGTTTCGCTTCCTGGCGGAACGATGTCCTGGCCCGCAAAGCGGCACATCCTTTCGCCTCCCGGCCTATGGGCAAGGCGGTGACGCCGCAGCTCCTCTTCGAAGCGGTGCAGGCGCGCACGGACGCGGACACCATCGCCGTCACCGACGTGGGGCAGCACCAGATGTGGGCCGCCCAGTTCTACCAGGTCGAAAAGCCGCGCCATTTCGTGACATCCGGCGGCCTCGGCACCATGGGCTACGGCCTGCCTGCCGCCATGGGCGCCAAACTCGGCCGGCCGCAGAACACCGTCGTCCTCTTTACAGGCGACGGCAGCATCCTCATGAACTGTCAGGAATTTTCCACGCTCCACCGGTATAACGTGGAAGTCAAAGTCATCGTGTTCCACAATAAGGTCCTGGGCATGGTCAACCAGTGGCAGCGCCTGTTCTACAACGGCGTGCAGGCAGCCTCGGTCATTCCCGATTTCCCCGATATGGACAAAGTGTCCGCCGCCATGGGCGTGCCGGGCTTTCGCGTGACGAGCCGCGACGACCTCGAAGCCGGCCTGGACAAGCTTTTCCAGACCCCCGGCCCGGCCCTGCTCGACGTGCTCATTCCCGATGAAGAAAAAGTGTATCCGATGGTGCCCGGCGGCAAACGCCTCGACGAAATGATCCTCGGCGAAACGGAAGGAGGGACGGCAAAATGAGACAGCACTTAGCCATCCTGTGCGATAACAAGCCCGGTGTCCTGACCCATGTGGCCGGCCTCATCAGCCGCCGCGCCATCAACATCGAGTGCATCAACGCCGGCTACACGGAAGAGCCCGATGTCACCCGCATCAACATCGTCGTGACCGTGGACAACAAGTGGGAACTCGATCAGGCCGTCAATCAGCTGGCCAAGCTGATCGACGTCATCAAAGTCGTCAACCTGGACGATGCCCCCTTCGTCAGCTACGAACTGGCCATGGTCAAGGTCAAATGCCCTGACGCCCAGATCCGCGCCGAACTGACCAACCTGGCCCAGCTCTTCAACGCCAAGATCGTCGACGTGCAGCCCCGGTCGCTGGTACTGCGCATCACGGGCCGCGAAGACCACGTGCAGGCCACCCTCGATATGCTGCAAAGCTACGAGGTGCTGGAGATTGCGAGGACGGGACAGATTTCTTTGTCGCGCGGGTTGGTGCCTGTTAAAGACATGTGAAAATGGCTCCTGTGACGGGTTGACACCAATACGTAATATAGCTCCTGTGACGGAAATTTCAGGCGCTGGCTCGCGCCAAGCGCTCGATGCGCCTGAAATTTGTCACAGGAGCCTTTTTATGTCGTTTGGCGGCAAGGCGGAGGGATTGCAGTGCACATGTCGTTTGGCGGCAACCCGCGGGGACGGCAGTATACAGAGGGGGGAAGGCGGGGGGACAGGATTGGGAGTTGACATTTTAAGTATTCTTGCTTAAGATAATATTTAAAGACATCGAAGTCGAAGGGCTTCGGTGTCTTTTGTTTTTTTCCGGCAAGAGGGCCGCGGGAGGCGGCCCGGCGGGGCCGGACATCGTATTTGTTTTAAGTTTTGATGAGGGAGGCTGTTACGATGGAACCGATGAGCAATGCGGATTATCTGACGCGTCTGAAATATGCCGATGAGCTGGATTACCTGAAGGAGGCGCGCAAGAAGGCGGGCCTCACGTATACGGCGATGGCGGCGAAGCTGGGGGTTTCGAAGGTGTGGCTGGCGTCGGTGTTCGACGGGCAGCAGTATGTGCCGGAGGCTTACTGCGAAAAGCTGGCGGCGCTGCTGGGCGTGCCGGTGGAGAAGACGCTGTTCTTGACGGAGCATCCGTACAAGGGCTGCACGGACCCGATCCTGTACCGGCTGCACGAGGTCATCGACACGTACGGGCCGGCAATCAAGGCCATCATCCACGAGCAGGGCGGCAATGCCATCATGAGTGCCATCGATTTCGGCATCGACTGCAATGTCATCACGGACGAGGCCGGCAACCACCGGGTCATCATCACGTGGGACGGCAAGCTGCTGCCGTATGCGGAACGCGGGAAATATCCGTGGTGAACCCGGCGCCTGAAAAAAGTGCGTCTTGCCACAAATTCGCCTTGTTTTTTACACAATTCTTCCATAAATTAGCGGTACAGTAAACCGTGAACAAAAAGCGTCGGGCCGCTGCGCCCGGCGCTTTGATTACGTTGCCCTGGCGGCAACGGGGAAAGAAGGTTTTTGTATGAATAAGAAAGTAGTTGTTTCGACGTTGATGGCACTGGTTGCCGGTGCCTCCATTGCCAGCGCTGCGCCGCAGACGACCTGGGACCAGGGCGAATGGCAGCTGGATCTGGGTGCGTGGGCACCGAAGGCGAAGGTGGACGGTGTGTCCAGCGACACCAAGTGGAATTTCAATGGCGGCCTGGGCTATGCTATTTCCAGCAAGTGGGCCCTGCGCTATGATTACCACGGACTGAAGACCAAGGCCGGCGAGTTCAAGACGGACGGCGACGAGCACGAAGTCAACCTGGTTTACAGCCTGGGCAAGAATGTGGCGCTCTTCGGCGGCTGGAACCGCATCAACAACGACCTGGGCAAGCTGGGCAGCGACACGAACAATGTGGCCCAGTTCGGCGTGGCTACGAAGTTCCCGCTGGCGAAGAACCTGGCCCTGTACGCGGACGGCGCCCTGGGCACGGAAAAGACTTCTCTGTGGGAAGCAGGCCTTGCGTACACGATCAACAAGGATTGGGATTTGAACGCCGGCTACCGCTACGTGGATACGAAGCTGACCGACGACAACAACATCAAGTACCGCGGTTTCCTGGTCGGCCTGTCCTACCGCTTCGGCGGTCATAAGGCGGCCCCGGTGGCAGCTCCGGTGGCGGAACCCGAACCGTACACGGCTCCGGCGGAACCGGCCCACGTCTATAACGACTACTATCTGGACAGCATCCACTTCGCTTCCGACGCAGACCAGCCCCTGGCCTCCGAAAAAGCCAAAATGGATCACATCGTAGCCGTCGCCAAGAATCATCCGGATTCGACCTTCAAACTGGTCGGCAACACGGACTCCGACGCTTCCGCGGCCTACAACGAAGACCTGTCCAAGCGCCGCGTCGACAACGTGGCCAAGTACGTGACGGACAACGGCGTTGCTTCCGACCGCGTACAGACGGACTACAAGGGCGAGAACAATCCGGCCTCGACCAATGCCACGGAACAGGGCAAAGCGGACAACCGCCGCGTCGACGTTTGGGAACATAAATAATTTCCGTACAAGCGACAATCCATTCCCGCGAATGGATTGTCCTTTTTTTGTATATTGACAAATGGGCCGCTTGACGATAAGATGTATATAATTCCGATATATCGGAAATAAAACCTGCTACAGCGGAAATCAGGAGGATTGGCATGAGGCGGATAGAAATTCTCACGGAGGCGTCCCAGTTCGAGGACTACGGCGGCTGGGTGCTGGAGTCCCAGTTCGTGGAGGAAATGGGGTCGGCGTACCTGCTGGCGCATGGCATCGGGACGCCGGTCCGTGATGCGGTGACGCATGTCACGGTGCCGGAGGCGGGTTCGTACCGCGTCTGGGTGCGGACGAAGGACTGGGTGCCTGATGCGCATCCGGGCACGTTCCAGGTGCTGGTCAACGGGAAGGCCATTGACAAGACGTTCGGTGCGAGTGGAAAAGGCTGGGGCTGGGAACTGGCGGAGCATGTGCTGCTGCCGCAGGGCACGGTCACGCTGGCGCTTCACGACCTGACGGGCTTCGAAGGGCGCTGCGATGCCATCTACATCACCAATACGACGATTGCCCCGATCGATAAGCCGGATACGGCGGGCCGGAACTGGCGGAAGCGGCTTCTCGGCCTTCCGGAAGAACCGCCGGAAACGGACGAGTACGATGTCGTCGTCGTGGGCGGCGGCATGGCCGGGTGCTGTGCGGCTTACGTGGCGGCCCAATCGGGCAGCCGCGTCGCCCTGCTGCACGAAATGGAATACCTCGGCGGCAACGCCAGCGCGGAAGTGGGCCTGACGCCGGAGGGCCGGATCGGCGGCCTGTCCGATGTCCTTTCCGAACGGCTGGAAAACGGGGATATTGCCGCGGACAAGATATTGCACGACCTGGATCATTGCGACGTGTTCCTGGGCGAGCATGTGTATGAGACGCACTGCGAGGGGAAGAAGATCGTGTCCGTCGATGCCGTCCATGCGAAGACGAAACGGGAAACGCGGTTCCGCGGGAAGGTGTTCATCGACTGCACGGGGCGCGCCATTCTCGGCGTGCTGAGCGGTGCGGCGACGCTGGAGGGACAGGAAAGCCGGTCCGATTTCGGCGAAAGCCTGGCGCCGGAGCATGCGGATTCCATGCACCACAGCGATACGGTGCTGTTCCGAACGGAACTGCAGGACGGGCCCGTCGACTTCCCCGACGCCCCCTGGGCGGTACAGGTCGCGAAGGATTACGCCGACCTGGGCGGCCAGATCGGGCACATCACGAGCCGCTGCGGCCAGGGGCCGTATGAAAACCAGCCCGGGCCCTACGTGGGGCCGGCGAAGGTGCCGCCCGTGAAACGGAAGGACGGCGGCTGGGACCACGCCATGAACCTCACCAAGTCGCACTTCTGGGAATACGGGCAGTGGCTGGATCCGTACATGTGCATGGAAGAAATCCGGGACCACCTGTTCTGCGCCATCATCGGGACGTACCTCAATGTCCGCCGGAAGGACCCGGAAAAATACCGGAACCTCAAGCTGGTACATCTTGCCAATGTGCTGGCGACCGGCGCGTTCCGCAGCTATCTCGGCGATGTCGTCCTGACGGAAAACGATATCCGGAACCACACGGATTTTCCGGACGCCGTCGTGGTGAATGCCGGCGCGTTCTGCCTGCATTACCCGGGGAATCGGGACTATGATTTCCGCCTCGGCGACTGGAAATGGGTGGAGCGCGATTTCAAACCCTATACGGTCCCCTTCCGGGCGCTCTATGCGGCGGATCTGGATAATCTGCTCTGCGCCGGCAAGCATATCAGCGCGACGCACGTGGCAAGTTCCACGGTCAAGCTCATGGGCAACTGCGCCCATCAGGGCGCGGCCGCGGGCCTGGCGGCCTCCCTTTGCGTCCGCTACGGCGTTTCCCCGCGGACGCTGGGCCAGGAGCACTTCCGGGAACTGAAGGACGGACTGCAGCAATACGGCGAATAAAAAGACAGGCTCTGCGGTGCACCCGCAGGGCCTTTTTTGTCGTGATCTGCATTCTTTAACTTTTCTTTAACAACTTTACGTGCTTTACATCTCTCCTTTACCCGGCCTATATAATGCCCAGTTACACTGGTAGTAATCGAACGTTTGGGAAAAGGAGTGTGAAGACGATGTTCGGTAAAAAATTCACCCGTGTCGCGGCTGCTGTGCTGCTGACCGCGGCTATGGGGTCTGTCGGTTTCGTGCAGCAGGTGTTCGCCAAGGAGTATGACCGCGTGGTCGTCCTGAGCGATGTCCATTACGTGAGCAAGGACCGGGACAAGGCGGCCCGGGCGCAGAAGATCACCATGAAGCAGAATGCCGTCAAGGATATCAACGGCTGGAACGATGTGGACCTGTGCGTGTTCACGGGCGACATAACGGAGCTGGCCGCCAGCAAGGAAGAGTACCGGCTGGCCCATCAGCTGACGGACAAGGTGACCCACCCGAAGATTTTCCTGGCCGGCAACCACGAAGTGGTCTACAGCGAAGTCCCGGCCGTCAAGGGCAAATTGCAGCCGGCCAATCCGGTGGAACGGATTGAGCATATCCAGCGGTACGTAGAAAATTACGGTCCCCTGTATCAGGCGAAGGACCTGGGCAGCTACCTGCTCCTGACCCTGTCCCCCCGATGTGGTGGAAGGCCATATCCCGACCACGAAACCGTACGCCGTGGAACTGTCGAAGGCCCAGCGCACGTGGCTCCAGGCGGAGCTGAAGGCCAACCGCAACCGGCCGACCATCATTTTCTGCCATACGCCGCTGCAGGGCACCATCGTCCCGTCGGACCCGGAAAACAGCGTCCGCAGCTTCACCTATCCGGCCGATGAGATGCAGGCCATCCTGGCCAAGAACCCCCAGGTGCTGATCTGGGCGTCGGGCCACACGCACACCGAGCCGTCGAACCCGAGTTTTGACAACGCCGTCAACAAACTGGCCGGCACGAACACGCTGAACGTGTACAATCCGGCCTGGGAAGGCAGCGAAGTCTGGACGAACTCCTATTACCTGTATCCGGACAAGATCGTCATCCGCACGTACAGCCACAAAGACCATCAATGGATGACCCAGTTTGACCGCACCATCGCCGTGCCGGCCAGCCTGCAGCAGCCTGCCAAAAAAGCGGCTTAACGCATAACCCCTCCTCTCCTGTAACAAAATATCCCCGGCTCCCGTCGTTTCGCTCCCGACGGGCCGGGGATGGTGTTGCAGGAGATTATTTTTTTGCCGGGGACCGCACATCCTTACTTTCGCGGCACGCTGATTTCCACCAGGTTGCCGTCGGGGTCGCGCAGGTAGAGGCTGTCCATGACGCCGCAGGCGCCGTGGCGCTCGACGGGCCCTTCTTCAATGGGCCAGCCCTTGGCTTCCACCTCGGCCTGAAGGGTCCCGATGTCCCCTTCCGCCAAAATGCAAAGGTCCAGGCTGCCATACGCCGGATGCGCTGCCGCCGGCAGGAATTCCGCCTTGCGGCGATGAATGTTGATTTTCTGCGAGCCGAACAGCAGGGCATACCGGCCGTCCTGTTCGCGGACGCGCATGCCCAGGACATCGCGGTAGAAATGCAGGCATTGGTCGAGGTCCTGCGTGGTCAGCACGATATGGTCAAACTGTTTCAGCTCCATGGTTATTCCTCCTGCTCAGTCGTCCTCCCCCGTCATTCCTCTTTCAATTTGTAAATCAGGGCGGCCCGGTTGTGGACGCCGAATTTTTTATAGATATTGCCTTCGCACTTTTTGACGGTCACTTCGGCCAGCACCAGCTTGGCCGCAATGTCCTTGTTGGTCATGCCCTGGCGCATGCAGGCGACGATGGTCTTTTCCCGCGGCGTGAGGGCGGCGCCCCCCTTGGGGCTGAAGTCGGCCTTGCGGTATTCGAACTGCTGGATATCGGCCACGAGGGCCTGCACGCTCTCGTCGTGTTCCAGCCGCCGCAGGCAGTACCGGATATCCTCGGAATGCTCGACGAAGGGCGTGATCACGTGGTCCTGCCGGCACGATTCGAGCAGGAACCGGATGCGGTCCAGGGCCTTTTTGGGGTGGCCCGTGTTGCGCTCGGCGACGGCCAGGTACAGGTTGTCGTTGAAGCAGTTCATGAGCGATGTATAAGTCGGATTGTCCGGCAATGGCTGTTGGAGAACGCCGGCGAAGACGAGGGTCTGGTAGCGTTTCAGGGTCAGCAGCAGGCGGTGGCGGGCGGTGCGGCGCATGGGTTCCTGGGCCGGGAAATGCGGCAGGGCCAGGAGTTCGTCCAGTTTGCGGGACGCCTGTTCCGGGGACTTCTGGGTGAGCCCGTCGACGGTGGAGGCGATCATGGTCAGGCCCGCGAGCCACATGGGCGACGTGATGACCTGTTTCAGTTTCTCGTAGACGGCGAAGCAGGCCAGGTAGGCCTCTTTGTCTTTTTTGAGCAGGTAGATGCGCGGCAGCAGAAAGTAGGCGATGACGGCCCGTTCGCGCTTGTCCGCCGTACCGAGGCAGTCCTGCAGGCACGGCGCCAGCAGCTGTTCGGCGGCGTCGAGCTGGCCCGTCAGGTAGGCGTATTCGCCGTCCGCCAGGTCCTTCCAGGCCTGGGTGTCGACATCGTCGATGGCGGCGCCGCAGCACTCGTAGACGCTCTTGAGCAGGTCGCGGTTGTGCTGTAACTGGCCTATGCCGCGGTAGTACAGGTTGAGCTGCTTGCCGACGGCGCGCGTGACGCCGCTCAGGAATTCATGGGGCAGCCGGCAGCCCGTCTGCCGGGCGATATCTTTCGCCTTTTTGAAGCACGGCAGCATGGTTTCCAGGTCGGGCACTTTGCTGATGCCCTTGAGTACCCAGTAGCCGAGGCGCGCCAGGTCCGGCGCTTCGTACATATCCGGCAGGCCCATGACGAAGGATTCCCACAATTCATCGGCTTCCTGCGGTTCCGCCCGCAGCAGCACGTACAGCATGAGCAGCAGGGTGCCCTTCAGATGGCAGTCGCGGGTCTCGAAGGGCACGCGGGACACGATGCGGGCTGCTTCGTCCGGCTTGTAGCCGCGCAGGACATCGAGTTTCCCCTTCTCCACCACGGCCAGGACCAGGTCCCAGTCCTGCAGGGACAAGGCTAGCTCGAAGGCGCGTTCCCCGTCGCCGGCGTTCAGGTACCAGCGGGCCGCCTGGCGGCGCCACTGGATCTGCGTCTCCATGGGATAATCGGCGAACAGGTTCCGCACATATTGCCGCAAAATCGGATGGAAGCGGAAGGCGTCGCTCTGGAATTCGAACAGCAGGTAGGGCATGTCGCTGCAGGTCTTTTTGAAGGCCTCCAAATCCGGCACGAGGCGGCCGCAGCAGAACCGCACCTGCTCCATGGTGAACTCGTCGAACAGGGAAAGGCACGTGAGGGCCTCCCGGCTCGCTTCCGGCAAGGCTTCGAGGTGCTGCTTCAGCACGCGGTACACATCGGACTTGACCACATCGGGGACTTCGTCCGTTTCGCGGCGGTTCAGGCCGCAGAAATCCCCGAAAGCCGCCCCGTCCCGGCCATTGGACCAGTGCAGGTAGACGATTTCCCAATGCCAGCCGTCGGCCTTGGGCTGCGGCGTCCGGCGGTACACAAAGGTCCCGCGCTGGACGGAACCCGCCGGGGCTATATACTGCGGATCCGCTTCCACGCGGGCGATGGCCTGGCAGAGCCACGTATCGGGCCCCGTCTGGCGGGTGCGGTAATCTTCCCGGAACAGGCGGCACGGGCGCATGCCCACCAGGCCTTGCCGGTAGAACTCCTGCACGGCGTCGCGGCCATCGGCCAGCATGGTGCTGCCGCCGCCCAGCCAGAGGATGTCGTCTGCCGCCAGACGCAGGAACAGGCTGGTATCGTTTTTCGCAAAAAAGTCCTGGACCAGCCGCTTCGTCAAATCCAGGACCTCGTGCCGGTCCTTGCCCGCAGACATACACACACCCTCTTTCACCGGGCCCCGCGCGATGTACCGGATTGCCACGGGGCAAAAAGACAGCCCTGCCGCCGTACCCGCGGAAAGCCTAAAATATTCTTACATATTATAGCACATTTCCGCCCTGCAGGACTTTCTGCGTCCCACATATTTTACCGAATTTTTACGTTTCCGGACCGGTCCTGCGCAATACATCGTGCACGGCCCGCAAACCACTATATATTGTATCCATTGTTACAATTTTTGGCACAGGTCGTGGAATGTTTCCGAATCTTTACGTGGATTTTGCATAATTGACGCAAAATACTGGTATACTGAAAGTAGCCGGAGGGAAGCCCGTCCGGGCGGCCCGCAGGCAGTTTCCGTACCGGAAAGGCAGGGATCGTGATGGCAAAGACCTACGTAATCGACACCAATGTCCTGATCCAGGCGCCCAACGCACTGGAGTGTTTCGAAGAGAACGACCTGGTGCTGCCGCTGGTGGTGCTGGAAGAGCTGGACGGTTTGAAGAAGGCCGACGGCGAGCGGGGGTTCAACGCCCGGCAGGTCATCCGGACGCTGGAAGACTACCGCTGCAGCGGCGACCTGATTGCCGGCGTCCCCCTGGAAAACGGCGGCACGCTGCGGGTCGAGGCGAACTGCGTGCACGAGCCGCTGCCCGAAGGCCTGCCCGAGGACAAAAGCGACAACCGCATCCTCAAGGTCTGCTGCCACCTGGCGCCGGAACATCCGATCCTGGTGACGAAGGACCTGGTGCTGCGCCTGAAGGCCCAGATGCTGGGCATCGAGGCCGAGGATTTCAGCACGGAACAAGTCAGCTCGTCGGAACAGCAGTACATGGGCCGCGTGGAGTGCTTCGCGCCGGAACGGGACTTTGAAAAGTTCATGACCGAAGGCGTCCCGGCGGCCTCCCTCTACCGGTGCGATGAGCTGGGCCGGCCCCTGCCGCTCAGCCTTTGCCAGAACCAGTTCGTGCTGCTGAAAGACGATACATCGCTCCAGAAAACGCATCTCGGCCGGGTCTGGGGCGACCGCGTGATTCCCCTGGAGTACGCGCGGTCCAATCCCTACGGCGTGAAGCCGCGCAACGCCGGCCAGTACTTTATGCAGGAGGCCCTCATGAAACCGGCGTCGGAAGCGCCCCTGGTCATCGTCAAGGGCCAGGCGGGCACGGCAAAGACCTTTTATGCGCTGGCCGTGGGGCTGGAAAAGCTGCTGAACCACCCGACGGGCGAATACCGGCGCATGCTAATCTGCCGCCCCAACGCCCAGTTCGACGCGGACATCGGCTTTCTGCCGGGCGACGAGCAGGAGAAGATTTCGCCCCTCATGCGGCCCATCATGGATAACCTGGAGCAGCTCCTGGACGGCGACGAGGAATCGCGCTACGACAACGAAATGGAGCTGGAAAGCCGCCTCATGGAAGTCTTCGACCGCAACCTGATCCAGACGGAAGCGCTGAATTACATCCGCGGGCGGTCACTGGAAAAGATTTACCTGATCATCGACGAGGCCCAGAACATGACGCCGAACCAGGCGAAGGGCATCATTACGCGCGCCGGCAAGGGCACGAAGATCATTCTGCTGGGCGACCCGAACCAGATTGACAAGCCGTTCCTGGATGAGCGGACGAACGGCCTGAGTTATGCGTCGGAAAAGATGAAGGGCAGTCCGTTGTGCTGCCAGGTGACGATGCTGCCGAGTGAGTGTGAGCGGTCGCCGTTGGCAAATGAGGCGATTCGACGGCTGTGAGCAGGCAGGTGGGGTGTTTCCTCCGTTCGGTACAGGCGGTCTCCTATTTTAAGGCAGGTGGCCCTTTTCTCAATACGGTGCAGTTGCTCCTATTTTGAGAAAAGGGCCACCATGCCTTCCAATACGAGGGGACGGCGTGTTATCCGATAGGGAGGGAAGGGCCGCCATGCCTTCTAAAACGAAGGTTCGGCGTGTTATCCGTTAGGGAGGTGTGGGCCCCCTGGCGCTCCGGAAGATGGAAAATAGTTGGGTGCGATTATTTCCTCCAGTAGTTATCGTTCGGCGATAATTACTGGAGGGATTTTTATGCTGCGAACCACATGGGATTTGGTGTTTGAACTGCAACAGCAAGGATACCGGAATCCCAATACCAAGATACAGCGCCTGGTGCGGGAGGGAAAGTTGTTTCCCATCCGGCGGGGGCTCTACGAAACGGATCCGAATGTCGACCGGTATCTGTTGGCGGGCGTTACAGCTATCAGATTGCCACGCCGGAAAAGGCGCTCTGCGATATGCTCTACCTCCAGCCTGTCGTGCATACCGTTGCGGACTTGCAGGAGCTGATGTTTGCGGACTTGCGGATTGACGAGGAAGACTTTGCTAAATTGAATCGCGAAGATTTGTTGTTCCTTGCCCCGCGTTACCGGCGGGACACGCTGCGGTGCCTGGCTCAATTGTTGAAGGAGAAGAAATCATGATGGCGAGCAATATCGGAACGCCGAACCGTAAGAACCCCGTCCCCGTCATACGGATACCCCCCATTTTCTCACACTGTACGTACCCTGGCGGGATGCCGCCATTTCCCGTTTCACACGAGGGAGAGGGGCCCCGTTTCGCAAAATAGGAGCAACTGCACCGTATTGGGAAACGGGGTCCCTCTCCGTTGTATAGTTACACGCAAGAAAAGGCGGCACCCCCAAAAATTTAACCATCTTTTTACAACTTAATAGGTACGCCCCCCAAGAGAACGCTGCTACATGTGGTATAATAAAATCAGCACAATATCGGAATTTTACAAGCAGGGGGCGACGATTGTGAGTAAGGTAGAATGTTTGGCCATGATTCTGGCCGGCGGCAAGGGCAGCCGGCTCGGCGTGTTGACGAAGAATGTGGCGAAGCCGGCGGTGCTGTTTGGCGCCAAGTACCGCATCATTGACTTCACCCTGAGTAACTGCCGCAATTCGGGCATCGGTACGGTGGGCATCCTGACGCAGTACCAGCCGCTGGAGCTGAACTGGTATATCGGCAATGGCAGCAGCTGGGACCTGGATTCGGAGGGCGGCGGTACGTTCGTCCTGCCGCCGTACATGAATGACAAGGATTCGTCGAACTGGTACCAGGGCACGGCGGACGCGATTTACCAGAACCTGAATTTCCTGGACATGATCGATCCGCAGTACGTGGTGGTGTTGTCGGGCGACCATATCTATTCGATGGATTACGGCACGATGCTGGCGTTCCACAAAAAGCACCATGCGAAGGCGACGGTGAGTACGCTGCGGGTGCCGCTGTCGGAGGCGTCGCGGTTCGGCATCATGAATGCGGACAACAATTTCCGCATCGTGGAGTTCGAAGAGAAACCGGCCCATCCCAAGAGTGATTTGGCGTCCATGGGCATCTACATCTTTGATAAAGAGACGCTCAAGAAATACCTGGTGGAGGATGCGGCGCGGCAGGATTCGGACCACGATTTCGGCAAGAACATCATCCCGAAGATGCTGGCGGACAAGGTGCCGGTCTTCGCGTATCCTTTCGACGGGTACTGGAAGGATGTGGGCACGTTCGAGAGCCTGTGGCAGGCGAACATGGACCTGTTGAGCGACAATCCGCCCATCAGCCTCAATGATCCGGCGTGGCGCATCTATTCGGGCAATCAGTCTCTGCCGCCGCACTACGTGGGGCCCCGGGGCAGCATGGTGAGCTCCCTGGCGGGCGAAGGCGCGGTCATTCTGGGGCGCGTCATGCATTCGGTCATCTTCTACGGCGTGAAGGTCGAGGAGGGGGCCGAGGTAACGGATTCGGTAATCATGCCGGGTGCGGTCATTGAAAAAGGCGCTGTCGTGGACCACGCGATCCTGGGCGAGCGGTGCCGCGTGAAGGCCGGTGCGGTCGTGCGCGGCAAGGTCGGCAGCATCCGGGTGTACGGCAACGATTCGGTGTTGGCGCCGGCGGGGGACGATGTCCCTGCCGCGGCGTCCGGAAAGGGGGCGAAGTAAATGATGGATAATCCCATCATCGGGCTGATCAATCTGCAAGGCCCCAACTGCATGGAGGAGCTGAGCCCGACGCGGCCGATTGCGTCGGAGCCTTTTGCGGGCAAGTTCCGGCTTATGGATTTCGCCCTGTCGACGATGGTCAATGCCGATGTGGACACGGTGGGCCTGCTGCTGCCGTTCCACAGCCGGTCGGTCCTGGACCATGTGCGGTCCGGCAAGGAGTGGAACCTGGCGCGCAAGCAGCACGGCCTGTTCTACCTGCCCGTCGACGTGGAGTCGGAAGTTTCCGACCCCAAACCGGGGGACATCCGCACCTATTACAAGAACCTGCGCTATGTCGAGGTGGAGCGCAACCATTATCTGCTGCTGTCGGGCTGCGATGTGGTCCACAACACGGACTACAACCGCGTGTTCCACCAGCACCGCAGCCATAACGCGGACATCACGCTGGTCTACAAGACCCTGGACGAGGACGACCCGGGCAAGGCCTATGTGCTGAAGACGAGCGCGAGCGGGCGCATCCAGGCGATGGAGCAGCGGCCCGGCGCGAAAAAGGGCGACAAGCTGTTCCTGGGCGCGATCCTGCTGAACGGGGACCTGTTCGTCTCCATGGTGCGGCAGGCCTACGCGCAGAACCCGGACCAGTACCTGAACGATGTCCTGGCCCGCAACGTGAAGCATCTCCGCATCTACGGGTACGAGTACACGGGGTACGCAAAGCGCATCAATTCGCTGGCGAACTTCTTCCAGGCCAACATGGACATGCTGGACCAGGAGAACTGGAACGGCATCTTCCGCCAGGACCGCAAGATCTACACGAAGATCAAGGACGAGGCGCCGGCGAAGTACATGGCGGACGCGAAGGTGACCAATTCCCTCGTGGCGAACGGCTGCATCATCGAGGGGACGGTGGAGAACTCCATCCTCTTCCGCAAGGTGCGGGTCGGCCGCAACGCCGTGGTGCGCAACTCCATCATCATGCAGAATTCCGTCATCGGCGAAGAGTCGCAGCTGAATTACGTGATCTGCGACAAAGACCGTTCCATCCAGCCCGAGGCGAACCTGTCGGGCACGAAGGACGAGCCCCTGACGATCATCAAACACGAAGTTATCTGACGCGCGGGGCGGCCCGGAACCTTGCGGGGAACCGGACCGCTCCGGCTGTCAGGTCGGAAAGCAGGCATCAAAACGAAAACTTGGAAAAGCAAGAGAGAATTCAAGACCCTGTTCGCCAAGAAAGCGGACATCCTCTTCGATAAAACGCCGAAGGGTCTGACGAAGGAAGAGGTCTACCAGGTCCTGGCCAACATGGTGAAGGACCTGATCTCCACGGACTGGATTGCCACGGAGAACCGCTATGACGCGGAAAAGCCGAAGCAGGTCTATTATTTCAGCATCGAGTTCCTGCTGGGACGGCTGCTGGACGCGAACCTGCTGAACTGCCATATGGAGGAGCTGGCGCGCGGCGCCCTGTCCGATCTGGGCTTCAACCTGGACGACATCATCCCCATGGAGACGGACCCGGGCCTGGGCAACGGCGGCCTGGGGCGCCTGGCGGCGTGCTTCATCGATTCCATGGCGGCCCTGCAGCTGCCGGGGCACGGGTGCAGCATCCGCTACCAGTACGGCCTCTTCGACCAGCGCATCATCGACGGCCAGCAGGTCGAACTGCCCGACGCGTGGCTGCGCGACGGCTTCCCCTGGGAGGTCAAGCGCGCCGACAAGGCGGTCTACGTGCGCTTCGGCGGCAACGCCTATATGCGGCCGGGCAAGAACGGCAACCTGGAATGCGTCTATGAAAAATTCGAGTCGGTCCGGGCGGTCCCGTACGATGTCCCGGTCCCGGGCTACCGCAACCATACCGTGAATACGCTGCGGCTCTGGAAGGCGGAGTACACCCGCGAGGGCATGTACGACCAGCTGCGCTACGGCGATTACCGCCGGGCCCTGCGCTACAAGGACATGACGCAGCAGATTTCGCGATTTCTGTACCCCGATGACACGACCTACGAAGGACGGAAACTGCGCCTGATGCAGGAGTACTTCTTCGTGTCGGCGGGCCTGCAGAGCATTATGCGCCATTACAAGAACCATTACGGCGATGTGCGGAATTTCGACAAGTACGTGGCGCTCCATATCAACGACACGCATCCGGCGCTGGTGGTGCCGGAATTGATGCGCATCCTCATGGACGAGGAGAACATGGCCTGGGACGATGCCTGGCGCATCACGGTGAACAGCGTGGCCTACACGAACCACACGATCATGCCGGAGGCCCTGGAGCGCTGGAGCATCCCCATGTTCAAGGAGCTCCTGCCGCGCATCTTCCTCATTGTGGACGAAATCAACCGGCGCTGGCTGGAGCAGTACCGCAAGCTCTATCCGGGCCGCGAGGACAAGGCGAAGTCCGTGGCCATTTTGTGGGACAACCAGATCCACATGGCGAACCTGGCTTCCGTGGGCAGCCACAGCATCAACGGCGTGGCGCGGCTCCACACGAAGATCCTCAAGACCGCGACGCTGGCGCAGTTCTACGAAGTGTTCCCGGAAAAGTTCAACAACAAGACGAACGGCGTGACGCACCGGCGCTGGCTGCTGGAGTCGAATCCGCCTTTGGCGAAGCTCATCAGCGCAACCATCGGCACGAGCTGGATCCGGCACCCGGAGCGGCTGCAGGAGCTGGCGGATTTCCGCGACGACCCGGCCTTCCTGGAAGGGCTGGCGAAGGTCAAGCAGGACCGCAAGGACGCGCTGGCCAAGTGGCTCCACGATACGAAGGGCATCACGGTCGACCCCCGTTCCATTTTCGATATCCAGATCAAGCGCTTCCACATGTACAAGCGGCAGCTGCTGAATATCCTGCACGTGTACTGGCTCTACCGCCACCTGCAGGAGGATCCGGGCTTCATCCTGATTCCCCAGACCTACATTTTCGGCGGCAAGGCGGCCGCTTCGTACGGCGAAGCGAAGATCGTCATCAAGCTGATCCACACGGTGGCCCGGCTCATCGAGCAGGACCCCAAAGTGCGGGAGAAGCTGAAGGTCCTGTTCCTGGAAAACTACAACGTGTCCCTGGGGCAGCGCCTGTTCCCGGCGGCCGATGTGAGCGAGCAGATTTCGACGGCCAGCAAGGAGGCGTCGGGCACGGGCAACATGAAGTTCATGATGAACGGCGCCATCACGCTGGGCACCATGGACGGCGCGAATGTGGAAATCCACCACCTGGTGGGCGACGGGAACTGCGTCATTTTTGGCCTGCGGGCGGAAGAGGTCCAGCGCTATTACACGCTGGGCGGCTATTCGTCGTGGGATCTGTACCGCAAGGACGCGGAAATCCGGAAGATCCTCGAGGTCTTCGACGAGAACCCCATGTTCGGGCAGCTCTATGAAGCGCTGCTGTCGCGGAACGACGAGTTCTTCGTCCTGAAGGATTTCCAGAGCTATTGCGACGCCCATAAGGAAATCGAACGGCGTTACGCCGACCAGGAGCAGTGGCTCCGGTCCGCCGCCGTGAATATTGCCGCGTCGGGCTATTTCTCCAGCGACCGCACGGTCGGGGAGTACGCCCGCGAAATCTGGCATGTCCGGCCGCTGCGCGTGTGAGCGCGCCACGGCCCGCGGGGAATGGAGCGCGCCGGAAGGCGGCGCGGAAAGGGTGATTCTATGCGCTTGAATGCCATCGATACCTACAGTACCTACCTGTTCCATCAGGGGACGAATTACAACAGTTACCGCCTCTTCGGGGCCCATCGGACCGTCCGGGGCCGCAAGGCCTGCGTGCGCTTCGCCGTGTGGGCGCCCCATGCTCAAAAGGTGAGCGTCGTGGGCGACTTCAACCACTGGGATCCCGGGGCCAACCCCATGGAACGGGCCGACGAAAACGGCATCTGGGCCGCCTACATTCCCGGCCTGGCGGAAGGGGACATCTATAAGTATTGTATTACGACCGCCTGCGGCGAGCAGATCCTCAAGGCCGACCCCTACGGGTTCCAGGCGGAGCTGCGCCCCCACACGGCGTCCGTCGTGAACGCCCTTTCCTACAAGTGGCGCGACGCCAAATGGCAGAAGAGCCGCGCCCAATACAATTCGTACGACAGCCCCATGCTGATTTACGAAGTCCACGCCGGCTCGTGGAAACAGCATGAGGACGGCAGCTTCTACACGTACCGCGAACTGGCGGACGAGCTGGTTCCCTACCTGCAGGAGATGCATTACACCCACGTGGAGTTCATGCCCCTGTGCGAGTACCCCTTCGACGGGTCCTGGGGCTACCAGGCCACGGGGTATTTTGCGGCCACGAGCCGCTACGGCACGCCGCAGGACCTTATGTACCTGATCGACCAGTGCCACCGCGCGGGCATCGGCGTGCTCCTCGACTGGGTGCCCGGGCACTACTGCAAGGACGCCCACGGCCTGCGCTTCTTCGACGGCGAGCCCCTCTACGAGTCGGGCAACCCGCGCCTGTCGGAGAACAAGGACTGGGACACCCTCAACTTTGATTACGGCCGGCCCGAAGTGCGCAGTTTCCTGATTTCCAGCGCCCTTTTCTGGCTGGAGGAATTCCACCTCGACGGCCTGCGCATCGACGCCGTGGCCAACATGCTGTACCTGGACTACGGCAAAAAGGACGGCGAGTGGCAGCAGAACAAGTACGGCGGCCGCGAGAACCTCGAAGCCATCGAATTTCTGCGCCAGCTCAACACGGCCATTTTCGCCGCCAAGCCGCAGGCCCTCATGGTCGCCGAGGAATCGACGACGTGGCCCCTGGTGTCGCACTCCGTCGACGAAGGCGGCCTGGGCTTCAACTACAAGTGGAACATGGGCTGGATGAACGACATGCTCAAGTACATGTCCATGGATCCCCTGTTCCGCAAAGGCAGCCAGGACCTGATCACCTTTTCCCTGTACTACGCCTTCGCGGAAAACTTCATTCTGCCCCTGTCGCACGACGAAGTGGTGCACGGCAAGCGCTCCCTGCTGAACCGCATGCCCGGCGATTACTGGAAAAAGTTCGCCGGCCTGCGCGCCTTTTACGCCTACTGGATGAGCCATCCCGGCAAAAAGCTGCTCTTCATGGGCGGCGAATTCGGCCAGTTCATCGAGTGGCGCTACGACGCCGGCCTCGACTGGCTCCTGCTCAACTTCCCCATGCACCAGAAGATGCAGCAGTACGTGAAGGACCTGAACGCCTTCTACCGCGCCCACCCGTCCTTCTGGCAGATCGATTACGACTGGCAGGGCTTCCACTGGATCAGCTGCGACGACAAAGACAACAGCGTCATCGCCTTTTACCGTGTCGCCAAGCCGGACGATGTACCGTCCGCCCGGACCGCAAAGGGACCGCAGGCGGCGGCAGCAGCACCGCCGGCGCCGCGGGAAACGGTCATCGTGGTGTGCAACTTTACGCCCGTCGTGCGGCATGAATACCGCATCGGCGTCGACGAGCCCGGCGCTTACGAAGAAGTGTGGAACAGCGACGCCGAAAGCTACGGCGGCAGCGGCGTCCACGCCATTCCCGAAGGCACGGCCCTGACGGCGGAACCGGTGCCCATGCACGGCCGGGAACAGTCCCTGGTCCTGACCCTGCCGCCGCTGGCCGTGGTCTACCTGCAGAAGCGGAAGGACCGCAAGGCGGCGCCGAAGCCGGCCGCGAAGAAGACGGCGAAAAAAGCCGCCCCGGCCAAAAAGACGGCCAAGGCGAAACACAAAGGAATCCAAAAAACCGTACCGCGGCGCAAAGCGGCGCAGGCGGAACTCCGATAAATTTTGCGTGGAAACGGAGGGGACATCGTCCCTCCAAAACGAATTTGCAACAGAAAGGGGTCGAGTAGTATGAAAGTGTTGTTTGTTGCTTCCGAAGCGGCGCCTTTTATCAAAACGGGCGGTCTCGCCGATGTCATGGGCGCGCTGCCGAAGGAATTGCGGAAACGGGGCGTGGAAACCGCCCTGGTCATCCCCAAGTACGCGGGGATTGGCGATGCGTACCAAAAGCAGATGGAGACGGTCTACACGGGAACGGTGGACCTGTCGTGGCGCAACCAGTACATGGGCGTGGACAAGGTCGTCCTCGACGGCGTGCCCGTGTTCTTCATCGACAATGAGTATTATTTCAAGCGCGACGGCCTGTACGGCTACTACGACGACGCCGAACGGTTCGCCTTCTTCAGCAAGGCCGTCCTCGCCATGCTGCCCCACATCGGGTTCAAGCCCGATATCATCCATACGAACGACTGGCACACGGGCCTGGTGGGCGTCTACCTGAAGGAAGACTTTATGAAGGACCCGTTCTACAAGGACATGAAGAATGTCTTTACCATCCATAACCTCAAGTACCAGGGTATTTACGGCCGCGAGATTGTGGAAGATGTCCTGGGCCTGTCGATGCGGCTGTATTACAACGGGAACATCGAGAATGCGGGCTGCGTCAATTTCCTCAAGGCCGGCATGTGCTATGCGGACTACGTGACGACGGTCAGCCGCACCTACGCCGAGGAAATCCGCTATCCCTATTTCGGCGAGGGCCTGGACGACTACGTGCGCCTGTGCTCCGGCAAAATGAAGGGCATCCTCAACGGCATGGACGAAGAAGCCTACAATCCGGCGACGGATCCCTATATTCCCTATCCCTACGATGACACGAACGTTTTCTCCCGCAAGCCGCTCAACAAAGAGGCCCTGCAGAAGGAGCTGGGCCTGCCCGTGAACCGGCAGATCCCCATGGTCGCGCTCATCAGCCGCCTCGTCGAAGCCAAAGGCCTCGACCTGCTGACCTTCATCATGGACGAAATGATGCAGGAATATGTGCAGTTCGTCGTCGTCGGCACGGGCGACAAGCAGTATGAGCAGGCCCTGCAGGAGCTGGCGGCGCGCTATCCCGACAAAGTGTCCGTCCAGATCCTCTTCAGCGAGGAGCTGGCCCACAAGGTCTATGCCGGCGCCGATTTGTTCCTCATGCCCTCGCGCTACGAAGCCTGCGGCCTGAGCCAGATGATCGCCATGAAATACGGCACCGTGCCCGTCGTCCGCGAAGTCGGCGGCCTGAAGGACACCGTGGCCAACTTTGAGAAATATGTAGGCACGGGCAACGGCCTGACCTTCCCGAACTACAACGCCCACGAGCTGCTGTTCACGGTCAAACGCGGCCTGAGCTATTTCGAGGAAGAATCGGTCTGGGAAAAACTCGTGCTGAACGCCATGCATTCGGACAACAGCTGGGACAAACCGGCTGAAGCCTACCGCGATTTGTACGAGCACCTGCTGGAGACGGCCGATGCCGGGGCAGAGGCGGAAGGCGGCGCCGGTGTTGCTGGCGGTGCCGGTGCCGGTGCAGGTGCCGGGGCGGGCGAAGCGGCCGGCAATGCCGTGCTGGACGACGGTGCGGCCGGCGCAGCCACGGTCCGGGAAGCCGAACCGGCGCTGGATCCGGGCAAGCCGGGCCACTCCCTCGACACGGTGACCGAAGCCGTGCAGCAGGTCATTGAAAAGACGGCCTTTGAAGAGACGGTCCGCGCGGAAGCCGCGAAAGAGGCGGAGAAAGCGGGAACGGCGAAGGCGGAGGCCGGGGCCGAACCGGCCGAAACCAAGGCTGCGGAACCGGCGGCGGAAGCCAAGCCGGCGAAGAAGCGCACCCGCCGGACGGCGGCAAAGAAGGCCGCTGCCACCAAGAAAGACACGGCGAAGAAGGAAACGGCGGCGAAGAAACCCGCCAAAAAGAGCACGGCCGGCAAAGGCACGGCGAAAAAGACGAAAGCCGCGTCCATGACGGCATCCGGCAAGGCGGTCAAAACCACGAAGACCACGCGGAAACCGCGTGCCAAAAAGACGGACAAATAACGATACAGAGACGGAAGGAGAGCGCGGGCCCGGCCCGCGCTCCTTTTCAAAGGACGGAAAAATGGACTGCACATTGTTTCATGATTCGCGCAACACGGCATACCGGTACCCCTTCGGCGCGGTTCCTGCAGGAACCGTCGTCACCCTGCGCCTCGACGTGCGGGGCACGGGGACGGAGGCCGTTTTTTTGCGCCTCTGGGTGCACGACCACGAAGAAAAAGTCCCCATGCAGGTCGTGTGGGAAGAGCCGGTAAAGGATGAGGCGGCGAAGGACGACGTGGCAGCGGGAGAAACGGCGAAGGAAGCGCTGCCGGCGGACGAAGCGGCAGACGGGAATTTTGCCGCGACACATAGTGTCACCGGGGGAGCGGAAGCCGCCACGGAAGCGGCGAAAGCCGCCCCCGCCCGGCCTCGCCTGCGCCGCTACGAAGCCGCCGTCCCCATGCCGGCCGACGGCTGCCTGGTCTGGTACTATTTCCTCGTCCAGGCCGGCGGCCGCACCGTCTACTACGGGAACAACCGCGCCGAACGGGGCGGAATCGGTTTGCAGGCCGGAAAGGAATTGCCATCTTATCAAATTACGGTTTATGAAAAAGATTCGGTGACCCCGGACTGGCTCAAGCATGCCGTGTTTTACCAGATTTTCCCGGACCGCTTCTGCCGCGGCCCCGTGCCGGCGGACCGCTTCCAGGGCAAGCGCGGCGCCGTGCTGCACAGCGCCTGGGACGACGCCCCCTTCTACATGAAGGACGCCAACGGCGACATCCGCTACTACGACTTCTTCGGCGGCACCCTCGAAGGCATCGCCGCAAAACTCGACTACCTGGCGGACCTGGGCGTCACCTGCCTCTACCTGAACCCCGTCTTCGAAGCCCGCAGCAACCACCGCTACGACACCGGCTGCTACCGCCGCGTCGACCCCTTCCTGGGCGGCGAACAGGCCCTGCGCGGCCTGTGCGCGGCCGCCAAAGCCCGCGGCATGCGCATCCTTCTGGACGGCGTCTTCAGCCATACCGGCGCCGACAGCGAATACTTCAACCGCTTCGCTTCCTACCCCGATGCAGGGGCATACCAGTCGCAAACTTCGCCCTACGCCCGGTGGTACACGTTCCACCCCTTCCCCGACGAGTACGACTGCTGGTGGGGCGACAAGAGCCTGCCCGAAGTCAAAGAAACCGAGCCCTCCTATCTGGATTACATCATCTACGACGACGACAGCGTCCTGAAACACTGGCTGCGGGCGGGCATCAGCGGGTGGCGCCTCGATGTAGCCGACGAGCTGCCCGACGGGTTCCTGGAGCCCTTTTACCGCGAACTCAAGCGCACCGACCCGGACGCCGCCCTCATCGGCGAAGTCTGGGAAGATGCCTCCCACAAGGTGAGTTACGGCGTGCAGCGACAGTATTTGTCCGGGGGCAAACTGGACAGCGTCATGAACTACGTGCTGCGGCAGATCATGCTCGATTTCGCCCTGGGGAAAGCCGACGCCCGGGAAACGGACGCCGCCTGGGCGCAGCAGCGCGAAAACTACCCCCGCGAAAACCTCTACGCCATGATGAACCTCCTCGGCAGCCACGACGTCGAGCGCCTGCGCACGGTCCTGGAAGATGTCCTGCCCGCTCCGGCGGCAAAGCGCATGGAAGGCCTCCTGCGGGCCTGGCAGATGACCCTGCCCGGCGCGCCCGCCATCTACTACGGCGACGAAGCCGGCCTGACCGGCCACAAAGATCCGGAAAACCGGGGCACCTTCCCCTGGGGCCGCGAAGACAAAGAACGCCAGGCCTGCTGCCGGTCCCTGATCCACCTGCGCCGCGCCCACGCCGCCCTGGAAACAGGCCGGTACGACACGGTTTACGCCGCCGGCGACGTCTATATCTACGCCCGCTTTATCGAAGGCGGCCGCGATGTCTTCGGCAGCCCGGCGGAAGACGGCGTGTTCTTCACCGCCCTCAACCGCAGCGCCAAGGCGCAGACCGTCACCGTCGACACGCGGGGCCTCGCCTACGGGCAGCTCGTGCCGCTGTGGGACAGTGAGCGTGCCTTTGGGGCTGTGGAGGAGGACGCTGCGCCGGCCGATTCCGCTGCGCAGGGCGAGGCCGTCGCGGTGGAACCTGTCCCCGTCGCGGCCGGCCGCTTCACCGTGACCCTGCCGCCCCGCGCGGCAGTGGTGTATCAGTGCCGCGAAACCGGGGACGAGGACGCACCCCGCCGCGCCGGCGTCCTGCTGCACCCCACCTCCCTGCCGGGCAAAACGGGCCGGGAGCGCCTGCAGGCAGCCAAGCAATGGATTGATTTCCTGGCGGCCGCCGGCCAGTCCGTGTGGCAGATCCTGCCCCTGAACCCGCCGGGCCTCGGCGATTCGCCGTACCTGTCCGTGTCGGCCTTCGCCGGCAGCGAGGACCTGTTCGACGACGGCCGGCCCGTGGACGACGCCGCCTTCGCCGCCTTCTGCGACAAAGAGCGCTACTGGCTCGACGACTACGCGTTGTACTGCGCCCTGAAAGACGAATACGGCGGCAAACCCTGGCAGGAGTGGCCCGCCCCCCTGCGCCGGCGCGACAAAGCCGCCCTGCAGCGCTGTGAACACACCCTGGCCGGTGCCATCCGCGCCTGCAAAGTGCGCCAATACCGTTTCCGCAGGGCATGGCAGGACATCCGCGCCTATGCCGCCGCACGCGGCGTCCGCATTTTCGGCGACATGCCGATCTTCGTCGCCACGGACAGCGCCGACTGCTGGGCCCACCAGGAGTACTTTTACCTGGACGGCGACGGCTATCCGACGGAAATCGCCGGCGTGCCGCCGGATTATTTCAGCGAACTGGGCCAGGTCTGGGGCAATCCCCAGTACCGTTGGGATGTCATGGCCCGGGACGGCTGGCAATGGTGGGTGGAGCGCTTCCGCGCTCTGGCAGAGCTGGCCGACCTGGTGCGCGTGGACCATTTCCGCGGGTTCGCCGCGACCTGGGCCATCGACGCCGTATCGCGCGATGCGCGGCAAGGGCACTGGACGCCGGGACCCGGCAAAGCCCTGTTTGAGACTGTGCACCGCGCCGTGCCGCAGCTGCACCTTGTCGCCGAAGACCTGGGCGTGATCACGGACGATGTCATCGCCCTCCGGGATGCGTTCCACCTGCCGGGCATGCGCGTGCTGCAGTTCCACCTGGTCACGCGCAGCGACGGGCAGACCGCCTTCGACACGGAACCGAACTGCGTCGCCTACACCGGCACCCACGACAACAACACCCTGTGCGGCTGGTGGACGGAAGAACTCGACGCCGCCGCGCGGCAGCGCGTCGCCGCCCTGGCCGGACTGCCGCCAGACGCCCCCGCCGCGGAACGGAACCGCCGCCTCATTGCCCATCTCTACAGCCGCCAGGCGCGCCTCGTCATGGTGCCCCTGCAGGATCTGCTCGCCCTGCCCGCAGCCTGCCGCATGAACCTGCCCGGTACCGCCACCGGCAACTGGCACTGGCAGATGGACGCCGCCGCGCTGACCCCGGAGCTGGCTGCCTGGCTGCGCAGCCTGGCCAACGCAACCGGCCGGATTCCCAACGGGGACTAGGCCGGGTTCCGAGTGGATTCCCGCCGCGTCCCAGGCCGGGTTCCGGCAGGGGTCTGTGCTCCCCGGACAGCGGACCGGATTCCGGACCCCCGATTGTAAAATCTGCTTGCATTTTGCCAACGGAAAATTTAAATTCTGACAATTCCGCCAAACGTAAACCGCATGGGGCCGCCCCCTCTGACTTATCCACAGAAAGTCAAGCATCTTTTTCAAAATATTTACCGGTCCTTTACAGTTTTTACACTTGACAACCAGAGTCAAAACACCTTATATGGTGGTTTGACTCTTTTTTTGCGGCCTAAATCCCATATCTAGTGTTGTGCATAATCCGAAAGATATACACATGACTTATCCACAAGTTGTGGATAAAAAAGTGGACAAGGGAGGAAAATGGCGTAAAACTCCCGATATTTTGCAAAAACGGTGGAAAACGCCTGTGGATAAAACGGAAATCTGTGGATAACCCTGTGCATACATCGGGAAATCCGGAACACGGTGTAAACCGCAAATGTTGTATCGTGCCCTGCGTGGACATTTGGCAAAGGGTTGATTGGCAACCAAAACGGGGAGAGGACAAAAAAGACGAGACAGGCAGATCAAGAACAGGGATTTGGTTTATAGACGGCGAGATACGGGGATAGAAAATCTGGAGAACTTTACAGGAATCAAGAAGTTTCACTTACGATGACGGTGCTGCTTTGTTGTTAAAAATGTCTTGCATGGGGGGGCGTTTGTGTTATCCTAATAACAATATGGATGCTTCAAGGCGTTGCAGAATCCGTGTCCCCAATAAGCTTGCCGTTTCAAGGGGCACATCTCTATGGCTTAGTGGAAGGCAGTATTTTAATTTTTGTATAAACAATTCCATGTGGACATCTGCAATTGCATAAAATCACGATGCCGGAAACGAAAAGGAACCTGCCGGCCCGGCGCTGCAAAGAAAGCGCGGGGCGAGGCCTACAAAATGTCCGGTGCCGGATAACCGGTTGTCATCCTAATACGCCAAGGGGGTGATGGCGGAGTCGCTTTTAAAACGGGGAAACAAGTGGATTTTATTGCTTCATATGTTTTATAAATGTCTGAAAATTCATATGAAACGATATTGCTGACATAAAATCAAGCCAATAATATCTTTTAGTGTATCGACTAAAAAGCTGAAACAAAGTGTAATTTCCCAGAAAGACAAAAATGATGTGACAAAACAGTTAAAGAAATGGCAGGGAAGATAAAGAAATGGTAGGGAAGATGATGAACAAGAGGTTTCAAGTCATTTGGAGTGAGGCAAGAAACTGCTATGTAGTGGTTTCAGAAATAGCTGGACGGAACAGCAACGCTGCCAAGGCGGGCGTAAAGCGGACGGCAGCCGTGCTGGGCGCACTGTGCCTGGTGTCCCTCGGAGGGGCAAATGCGGTGCTGGCGGCGGCGGATACGACGCCTGGCGCCGGGAGCGGCGTGGCGATCGGTACCGGCAGTAACGCGCCGAAAGCAGAGAATGTGGCCATCGGGAAAGGGGCCGGCATTGCCTATTCCAACGGAGCAAGCAATGCTACCGGTGATATCGTGGTCGGAAATGGCGCCAATATCAACAACTATGCCAGCCAGGGCGGCAGCATCGCCATCGGGAAGAACGCAAAAGTGTGGAATATGGCTGGCGGCGGAGAAGCCAGCTTTGCCTTCGGGCAGACGACCTACAGTGGAAACTTGTTTTCTCCGGCAAGGATCCCTGAGGACCCGACGAAAGTCGTAGGCAGCATTGCCATCGGCGATAACACCTTTGCCCGTACCGGCAGTACGATGATCGGCTCCCACAACTATCGAGGCGAGTTGGGGGATACGACGGTGGACAGTGCCACGACAAAGACGAGTGCGCTGAATGTCTACGCCACCACGATTGGTGCCAACAGCTTCAGCAATGGCGCGTTTACCACGAGTACCGGTGTGTACAACATCATCTCCAGTAACTACAATGGCGGACGACTGGCAAATCCCGTGAAGAATCTGGGGGCCACCATCAACGGGTCCTTGAACAGCATTGAGTCCATGAATAGTGACTATTATTCGGGGATTGCCAATACGGTGAGCGGTGTGGCAAACCGCACGTTCAATGCCAACGGGGCTCTGGTGTACGGGGCTGGCAATGAAATAACAAATTCCGTCGTCAGGATCTCCTCCGAGATTAAGGATAGCGGTGCCTCTGCAAAAGAGTTCGCTGACAAACTGAGAAAGGCAATTAGTGATAGTGAAGGCGGCGGAGCCACCCTGGCAATCGGCGGCGGCAATAAAGCGGATTATACGCAGAAAACATCCATCATCGGCGTCAATAATACGGTGAAGGGGACTCGTGACGATGTAAGCACCTATAATTCCATTACGGGTTTTAAAAACACCGCAACGAATGTGAAGCATGTCACCGTGTTCGGCTCTGAAAACACGGTGACGGACACCAAGGGAGTCTTGGTCCTGGGCGACAAGCGGACTGCCAATGGTGCCGATGGCAGCATCATCCTGGGCTCCTCGGCCGACGGGACGACCACCAGCGTTAAGAAGGCGGTGGTCCTTGGCGCAGAAGCCAATGCGGCCTATGAAGGCGGCGTAGCGTTGGGCGCTGATTCCAAAGCTTCCATTGATAAAGGGGTCGCGGGGTATGATCCCGACACCAAAACGGCCTCGACAGATACGGGCAAAACATGGACGGCAACCGCCGCTGCGGTATCCGTCGGTGATGAATCCAACAATATAACCCGTCAGATTACCAATGTGGCGGCCGGGTACAATGACACCGATGCCGTCAACGTGGCGCAGCTGAAGAAAGCCATGGCTTCTGCCGGCACGGGGGGAGTTGCGCGGGATACCCGGAATACGGTTCGGGCAGGAACCCATGTCCAGGTGGATGAAACTCCGAATGCGGACGGCAGTTCCACCTACACGGTATCCGTCAAAGCGGACGGCAAAGTGGAAAATGGTAACACGGGGATTGTGACCGGCGGCACCGTCTATAACGAAACCCGTACGACCGCGGACGGTACCTATACCAAGGTATCGAATACGGCCGGTGAAAACATTATGGCCCTGGATACCCAGGTAAAACAGAACACCGACGCAATTACGAACGTAGACAACCGGGTAACCAATCTGGACAACAGGATGGACCGGATGGATGGCCGCATCGACCGGGTCGGTGCCGGAGCGGCTGCGCTGGCAGCGCTCCATCCGCAGGATTTTGATGTCGAGGATAAATGGGACTTTGCGACAGGGTACGGCCATTATCGCAGTGCCAATGCCATGGCCGTCGGTGCGTTTTATCGTCCTGACGCCAAAACCATGGTCTCTGTCGGAGGCAGCATGGGCGGTGGGGAGAACCTGCTGAATGTGGGCGTGTCCCTGAAGTTTGGCAAAAGCAGCCCCTACGCCGGCTCTTCCAAGGCGGCCCTGGCTTCGGTGATCGAGGACCAGAAGAAGCAGTTGGACGCCCAGGATGGCACCATTTCTGATTTGAAATCCCGCAATGCGGCATTAAGCGAAAAAGTGGAAAAGCAACAGGCCCAGATTGAAGAGATTCTGCGCCAATTGGCGGAACTGAAGAAATAAAGGTTCTATAATAAATGTTGGGGTGAGGAAAGGTAACCTTTCCTCACCCCGGTTTTTTTGTAAAAAAAGTGGACATAGATAACATCCACACCTTACAATTAAATCGCCAAACCTAATAGAAAGTATGTTTGTCCTTCTCCCCCAAGTGCCCGCCATGGACGAGTTTCGCAGACCGCCTGGCTGCGGAACCTGGGTGCAGCAACTGGGCGGATTCCGGCGCAGGTCCGCACTCCCTGGACACCGGAAAAAGGATTGTAAAATCCCCCTCTGCATTTCCGAAGGGGAAAATTTAAATTCTGACAATTCCGCCAAACGTAAACCGCATGGGGCCGCCCTCCCTGACTTATCCATAGAAAGTCAAGCATCTTTTTCAAATAATTTACAGGGCCTTTACAGATTTTACGCTTGACAAGAAGAGCAAAAACACCTTATATGGTGCTTTTGCTCTTTTTTTATGGGATAAACCCTATATGTAGTGTTGTGCATAATCCTCAAGATATACACATGACTTATCCACAAGTTGTGGATAAAAAAAGTGGACAAGGGAGGAAAATGGCGTAAAACTCCCGATATTTTGCAAAAACGGTGGAAAACGCCTGTGGATAAAACGGAAATCTGTGGATAACCCTGTGCATACATCGGGAAATCCGGAACACGGTGTAAACCGCAAATGTTGTATCGTGCCCTGCGTGGACATTCCGGGCCGGGATCAACTGGAAGTTCTAACGGAGGTTCTAACGTTCTTTTCCTTGGCGCGCCCGAAAAACAGGACATCTTATCCCTTAACGACACGGACTTGGGAAATTCCCTGGCCCGCGTCGTTTTTAGTTTCCAAATGAACGGGCAGGGAGCCCTCATTATCCCGCATTCCTGACATGAAGGCATGGGGGGAACTTTTCCATAATAGGAGCAACTGCACCGTAATGGAAAAGTTCCCCCCTGCCGCACGCAACTGCACCGTATTGAGAAAAGGGCCACCTGCCTTATTTTATCCCATGTATACTTTTTTGACCGTTTTTTACCAACAAACATGCAGTTTCCTGTAATAAAACGTAGAATTTCGTATACTTTCGTATAATAGAATTTATATTTGCGGGTGTTAAAATTATAAACAAGAAAGAACAATGTATAAACTTATTACTTGTAGGGTGGAATTCTATAGCCAGAACGTATTCAATTTGTCGACGGAAAACGGCCGGGATTAACTGGAAGTTCTGATTCCCGGATGTAGATTCAGGCAACGATTGCAGAAATGTAAAAACATATAAGGGTGTATTAAAAAGGAGAGATGAGGGATGGCACGCTTTACAAATGAAAAACAGAAACGGCTTGGCCGGTTGGTAACACTGGCGTTGATTGGAGCTACGGTCTCTTTCGGTATGACCGGAACAGCTTCTGCCTTTGAAGAACATTATGTAATTACCGATGCCCAGGTTCATGACGGCGGCCCGCTTTTGACCTGGCGGAGCCAGACTGGGGCAGGCACGCAGACGATTTCCGACGACAAGGTTGTCATTTCTATGACGGCGCCGGTGATCAGCGCCTCGGGCTGCGTGAACGGGCACAATACCTATGGGTACAGCGTAATTAAGACGGATGGCAGTGCTGCCGCCAAATTCGACATTGACGGCACCAAGGGCGTGTCCATTACATCCATCGGGAACCCGGTCCTTACGGATGACAACTTCATGCGCGGTACAGAGGACAAAAACTACAAAAAGTCGAATGTGCTGACGGCACGGGACAAGAGCAGCATCACGATAAATTCGGCGGACGGCGATGTCCATTTGAACCTGGCCGACGAAGTGGCACCGGCGAACCGCGACGGATCCTATAATTTAATCATTCCGTTCTACAAAGGGTATAGTTCCCAGTCGAATGTTGTTAGGGTACAGACAGGATCCAAGGTTTCTTTGAAAGGGAAAAATGTCACTGTATCCATGGTGGGAAAGGAACAGGCCGATGGCACCCATTACTACGATCCTGACGTTCAGTACGGATATAATTACGGTTTCAACCTTACAGAGAAAGGTTCTTCCGCAGAGATGATTGCCACGAATGGGAACAACTGCATCACTATGGAGAATGCCGGCACGGAATTCTCCTATGGCGCCGCTGTCTGGAACGATTGCCAGTTTACGGCCCAGGCGTTGAAGGGCGACAACATTTTTATGGTGAAACCGGATCCGACGCGGGAAATGCACGGTTATTATGTGGTCAGGGGCGGTACCGGATCCAATATTAAAATCGAAGGCATCAACAATACCCTGCAGGGGGAAGGAACCTCGACATCTTCGGAGTGCTTTATTGTAGAAACCTATGGCGATGCAACGATTACGGCGGAAAAGGACAACAATTTCCTAATCAAGTCGAATTCCACAGGTTTCCATACTGCATTAGTAGCGGGCAGGGGATACCATTCTCCCCTGACTTCGCACATCTACGTTACGGCTAAAAACGGCAATAATACGATCTATGTGGATCCTTCTTCTCCTGTTACAATGTTTGTCGGCGTTTATTCGGGCGGCGATGATTCCGTCATTTCCCTTTCGGCGCCGAATGGAGAGAACCGGATTGTGGCTGATATCAACACGGAATCGGCGAAACAGACGCTGGAAAAGTATGGAAAGAATACGAACGGGATTTCATCGAATTTTGAAGGTATCCAGGCTTTGGATGACAGAAGCCAGATCCTGCTGGACAGTCAGCGGAATATTGTGGAAATCTTTCCAGCCAAATTCGGCACTTCGGAATCATCGGAAAAAGGAACCGGTATCCTGCTGGGGTATTCTGCTCCGGACTGTCTCATCAGTCTGAAGGCGCAGCATGATAACATTGTCCGGGCCAGTTCCTACGGCATGGATTTGGAAGAAAATGGTTCCCACGTCAATCTGGAAGCTGTCCATGGTGACAATATCGTGTACGGCGGCATGTACGGCATTAACGGGACGGCCCAGGAGTTCGTCAGCATGCATACGCAGGAAGGCAATAACAGCGTAACAAGCGAGGGAACGGCCATTGCGGCCCAAAACAAGTGCGAAGTGTCCATGAAGGCCGACACCGGGGATAACGAGGTCCGCGGCAAGGAATATGCCGCACGGGCAGAACAGAACGGGCAGATTACGATAGAGTCTCCCAAAGGGACCAACTATATCAGTGCCGAAGGTACGGCGGTGGACATTATGGCTGGCGGCACGTCCCGGATTACGGTGACAGGACAGTCCGTGATTGAAGGAAATAAGGCCGCCTTGCGGACGGAAAAGTGGGAATACTCCAGGGACCAGGATCCTGTGGGCGGCACGATTCAGGTCAATTACGACGGCAACAGTTCCATTACGGGCGATGTATACGGCCTCAATGAGGGAACTGTCAACGTAACACCGCAGAACAGCGGCAAAATGGTTTTCACAGGAAATGTCTATGGCGCCGACGAACAGATTTCCCTGGCGGATTTTGACCAGATGCCTGCTTTTGAATTGAAGGGATACTACGGTGTAGTCAACAAGGCATGGGCCGATCTGTCTTCCGGTGGTACGGCCAATGTGGAACTGTCCGCCGGGAGCAGCATGACCGGTATTGCCGATACGGGCCGCCGCTATGCCAAAACCTTGTTGGAAAAGCGCAAAGCCACGTTTGACGAGAAACTGGAAAGCGCCCTGCAGCATTTGCACGATTTGTATTTTTCGTGGTATGAAGAGTACGCAGGGCATACGCTGACCGATGAAGAAAAAAACCAGTTTGAAGAGGACTGGAACCAGTTCTTCCTTCCGAATTATAAAAATACATACAATAAAGACACCATGCTCCAGCAGTTTGAGTCGAATGCGGCTGATGCGGTAGGCGAAGTCAACATCAAGTTGAACGACGGCGCCCTGTGGGATATGACCGGTTCGTCCGCCGTGACGACCCTCGGTGGCACCGGCGGCACGGTGTACTTCGAAAATGGCGGCGATGCACTGGAAATCGGCACGCTTTCCGGCCGCCAGACCTTCGTCATGGACCTCAACGCCGGCGACGGTTCCGACAGTGATATGCTCTACATCAACGAAGGCACGCCGGATGAGCAGACCCTCGTCGTCAAGAACCTGCACGACCTGGACCAGCAGATGGATCCAGGCGACGCCATCCGCTTCGCCGTGGTCAGCGATTCCCAAAACGAGTTCCGCAACGGCAAGGTCGTCGGGTACACGACGAACGGCATCTACCGCGATGCCTTCACGGTCGAGTACCGCGATGTGGCATCGGATCCGCTCAACACGGATGCGTATAACAATGCCTACAACGGGGATACCTCGGACGGCGTGCGCAAACCGACGAGTGCTGAAGTGCAGTCCCTTTACTACGACGGCTACGACAATCCGCAGAACGTCTACCTGGTGAAATCCATCGACGACATCAACGACGGCGCAGTGACGCCGGGCCGGGCAAGGGATATCGTATGGCGCTACGTGACCGACCTGGACACCTTCACGAACCGCACGGGCGAGTCGCAGTACTTTACGCCGGACGCCGACCAGGGCGGCTGGATCCGCTACAAGTACCGTGACCTGGGCGTTGACGGCGTAGGCGAAATCGACGGCAACACGTACGAAGTTGGCTACACGACCGTATCCCGCCAGAACGACGAACGCAAGCACCGTTTCAGTGCCTCCGTGGCCTACGGCCGGGAAAGCGGCAATTGGGAAGGTTACGGCGGCGACCTGAAGGTCCGTGACCTGTCCTTCAACCTGTACGATACGCATGAGTATTTCCCGAGCGCGGAAAAGATGGCCCAAAAACCGGCCTGGAAACAGGGCACGCACAGCTACTGGGATAATTACCTCAAGTACCATCACGTCAAGACCGAATACAGCGCCGTGGACCACATTGCCGGTACCAAATTTGACGGCGACTACAGCCAGAACGTGTTCAACCTGTCGACGGAATACGGCCGGGAAAACAAACTCAGCGAGGCATGGAGCTGGGTGCCCCAGGCGCAGCTGCAGCTGAGCTATGTCGGCGGCTACGACTACACCGACTCCCAGAACCTGTCCGTCTCGGCGGATCACGACTGGAGCCTCATCGGCCGCGTCGGCTTCGACCTGGTGAAGAAACTCGACGCCAAGAACGACAGTAAGCTGTACCTGAAAGCTTCACTGCTCCACGAATTCCTGGACGGCTACGATGTGACGACATCCTACCAGAACGACCGCTATACCGACGACGGCGACCAGAGCGGCACCTGGGGTGTCTTCGGCCTCGGCTACAGCCTGCAGAGCGGCAAAAACCAGTACCTGTACTTCGACGCCGAACGGTATGTAGGCCACGACTTCGAACGCACCTACAACATCCGGGCCGGGATCAACTGGAAATTCTGACGGAAGTTCCAGCGTTCCTTTCCTTGGCGCACCCGAAAAGCAGAACATCTTATACTTTAACGACACGGACTTGGGAAATTCCCAGGCCCGCGTCGTTTTTGTTTCCAAATGAACGGGCAGGGAACTTATTTATCCCGCATTCCTGACAGAAAGGCATGGTGCCCCTTTTTAACCCCGCAATAAGCGGGCAGGAGCCTTATTTATCCCACATTCCTGATATGAAGGCATGGTGGCCCTTTTCCCAAAATAGGAGCAACTGCACCGTATTGGGAAAAGGGCCACCTGCCTTAGGTATTGAAGAAAAGTCCCCCCTGCCCCCCCATTTTATCCCTTGTATACCTTTTGAACGGCCTTATGCAGGAAAACCATTATTTTATGCAAAAAAATAGGCGAATCTATATACTTTCGTATAATAGAATATATCTTTTAGGGTGCTAAAATATAGTATGAGGAAAGTTTTGCACCAACACACCAGTTTTGAAAGAAGCAATCCTGTCAAGACGATTGCCGGGCAAACAAGAGGATGACACAAAATGACAAGGCATTCGGGAAAGCATTCGGACCAAACTTGGACAACGGTAAATTGTAAATTGCGGCCGTTCTGAGCAGTACATCTTGGAGGATGAGACTGCTAGGACGGTTTTTGTGTTTACAGAGGGAGATGGGGTACGATGAAACGAACCACACGAAACAGAACGAGATTAAACCGGTACATCACAATGGCACTGCTTGGCGCGGCAGCATCATTCTGCCTGGGCGGCACGGCGGCGGCGGAATCCATCAACGTGTCGTACCACCCGGTATACCGGGCGAGCCAGGGGTCGTTGGAGTATTCCAGCGAGTCCGGCACGGCCGTCTATGTGCGGAAAGGGAATCTGTCCCTGGAAGCGGGAGACACCTTATCTGCCAAGGGCGGCGTGACCGGCATCCGGCTCGATGGCAAGGGCGTCCTGACGCTGAAAGCCAAGGATATCGATCTGGTCGGCCAGGGGGACTGCGGATTGGAAAATTCCGATTACTGGCCCAGCGGCGGGAAAGCGGATACCAGCACGATTACGGCAGCCAATACCTTGAAGATGGAAGGCAAGGAAAATGGCCTGTTCCTGGGCAACAAGGGAGCCATGACGGTAACCGCGGGGCAGGATGCAACCTTCACCAGCCATGCAGCGGATTATAACGGCTTCGGCGATGCGGCCTATGAGGGCTGCGTCGAGGCGGAAGGGCTTGACCTTACGACAGGACCCATGGACCCGGACAACCATCCGGTCCTGAATATTACGTCCGAAAACGGCAGCATCAATGTAACAGGCGGGCGGCACGGCGTTGTTTCCTTTATCTATTCCGATGTCAACCTGAAGGCCGCCAACGATAACAAGATTACGGCCGGGACGGCCACGCATAAGCGCCCCATCAACTATAGTCGCTATCAGCAGAGTGCGGCCATTTTCGCCGATGAACGGGGCAACGTGTCGCTGGAGGCAGGGCATGACAATGAACTGAACTCGAGCCTGAACGGCATCATATCCTTCTACGGGTCGGACACAACCGTGACGGCCGGCCACAGCAACATCCTCCGGGTTGGGAATTTCGCCGCCGTCGCCTGCGGCGATGATAATTTCCTGAAAAGCAGCAGAGGAAGTCTGAATCCGCAGCCGGAGTGGCTGCCTAAACTGACCGACGGCTCCACGCTTACGATGGATGCCGGCTGGAACAATGAAATCTATTGCGGCGCCATGGGAGCGACCGCCGATTACAACGGCACCCTTATCATGAACGCGCGGCACCAGAACATCGTCACCGACACGACACCCTACTACTACTATTCCGCTGTGTGTGCCAACAACGATGACATGTTCAGTGTTCACGGCGGGACTCCCGATGTGAACGAAGACAAGCTGACAAGCGTCACCATGAATGCCGGCGAAGGCAATATCATCAAGTCCGGCGGTATGGGGATCAAGGCGGCCAATTACGGCAAGGTCCATGTCCATACGGATCACGGCAACAATGAAGTCGAAGGCGGCAACGCCATTTATGCGGCCTATTTCAAATATGGCGACCACATGAAGCATTTGGACGACTGGGTCGTACCGTTCGGATATGCCGAAGTGGTGCTGTCTGCACCGGATGGGTACAACATCCTGACCCAGACCGACGAAGAGGTTGCGCGTCATCTTAAGCAAAACACACACGAAGAACCTGCCCTGATCCTGTCCGAGAGTGTTTCGCGCGTGAAACTCGATGCCTCGAAGGATAATGTGCTGCAAGGCTATATCGGCATCGACGGGCTGTATAACCGCGGCTTTGACACGGAAAAGGGCGTGTACCTGAACGCCGGCGGCAGCAACCTCGTCACGGTCCAGAAAGACGGAATCGCGGCGGAAGAAGGCGAAGTGCGCCTGAAAGCCGGCAAAGATAACATCGTGACCATTACGGGAACCAACGGGGCGGAAACGCTGCCGGATCTGGACGGTACGGGTATCCGGGCGGCGAAGGACGGCCTCGTCATGATGGAAACCACTGCGGAAGACGGCGTGGAGCAGGTGCTGGGCCGCATGGACCGGGACACGGGCGTGCGCACGGAAAGCGGCGGCCGCGTGCTCTTCGGCGGCCGGTTGACCGTGACGGGAAAAGATGCCCTGAACGCTTCGGGGCAAAGTGAAAAGCAGCAGTCGCATATCCTGCTGGACTACGGGCAGCAGAGCACGATCCGCGGCAATGCGGTTGCGTTCGATGCGGGACTCGTCGATGTAGTGCCCCGCAGCGGAGGCAATTTGACCATGAAAGGCGATATCAAGGCCTTCCAGCCCCTGTATACGGAAGCATCCGTCGCCGATGCGGAAACGCTGCCGACCGTCGTGAATACAGGCGGCAAGGTCAACCTTGACTTTGCCCCCGGCAGTTCCCTGGAAGGCAGTGCCAGCCTGGGACGCCCGGAAGTGCGGCAGGCGGAACGGACCATAGAGCACGGGGCCTCTTCCGAAGTCTGGGATGCCGCCTGGCAGGCCAAGAAGGCCGAGGTGCTTTCCTGGTATGAGCCGTACAAGGATGAAATACTTCAGTATTATACGGAAGAGCAGTATGAACAGATGATCCAGCAGGAACTGGAGTATGCAAGAAACGACCTTGACGCGGAATATAATGAATATAAAGCGCTCTCCGAGGCAGCGCTGGACCGCCTCCGCCATTTCCGGAAAGGCGAAATTGACATCAACTTGGGCGAAGGCGTGCCCTGGCTCATGACGAAATCGTCGTCCATTACGAACCTGACAGGCCACGGCCACGTCTATTTCCTGAACGGCGGCGATGCGCTCGAAGTGGAAAACCTGCAGAACGCCGATACGTTCCATATGGACCTGGACTTTGCCGACGGCTCGAACAGCGACATGGTGTATGCAAACCACGGGACGGCCAACGAAATCAACCTGGATGTCAAGAACCTGCCGCGCCTGGACGCGCAGATGGAGCCCGGCGATGCCATCCGCTTCGCCGTGGTCAGCGACTCCCGGAACGAATTCCGCCACGGCAAGGTCATCGGGTACACGACGAACGGCATCTACCGCGATGCCTTCACGGTCGAGTACCGCGATGTGGCGTCGGATCCGCTCAACACGGATGCGTATAACAATGCCTACAACGGCGACCCGACCGACGGCGTGCGCAAACCGACGAGCGCCGAAGTGCAGTCCCTTTACTACGACGGTTACGACGACCCGCAGAACGTCTACTTGGTGAAATCCATCGACGACATCAACGACGGCACCGTGACGCCGGGCCGGGCCAGGGATATCGTGTGGCGCTACGTGACCGACCTGGACACCTTCACCAAGCGGAGCGGCCAGAGCCAGTACTTTTCCGACGAAGGGGACCGCGGCGCCTGGGCGCGCCTGATCTACCGCAACCTGGGCGTCGACGGCGTCGGCGAAGTGGACGGCAACACCTATGAACTGGGTTACGCGACCGTCTCCCGCCAGAACGACGAACGCAAACACCGCTTCAGCGCATCCCTGTCCTATGGCAGGGAAAGCGGCAGCTGGGAAGGCTACGGCGGCGATTTGAAGATCCGCGATTTCGCCCTCAACCTGTACGATACGCACAAGTATTATCCTTCGGCAGAAAAGATGGCCCGTAAGCCCCTCTGGAAAGAGGACAGCCACGCCTACTGGGACAACTACCTGAAGTTCCACCGCGTCAAGACGGACTACACCGCCGTCGACCACCTGGCAGGCACCCGGTATAGCGGCGACTACCACCAGAACGTGGCCAACCTGTCGACGGAATACGGCCATAAACTCAAGCTGGACGAAAAGTGGTTCTGGGTGCCCCAGGCCCAGCTGCAGCTGAGCTACGTCGGCGGCTATGACTACACCGACTCCCAGGACCTGTCCGTCTCGGCAGACCACGACTGGAGCCTCATCGGCCGCGTCGGCTTTGATTTGGTGAAAAAACTCGACGCCAAAGACGACAGCAAACTGTACCTGAAAGCATCGCTGCTCCACGAATTCCTGGACGGTTACGATGTCACGACCTCGTACAAAAAAGACCATTACACCGACGAAGGCAGCCAGAGCGGCACCTGGGGCGTGGTCGGCCTCGGTTACAGCCTGAAGAGCGGCAAAAACAACTACATGTATTTCGACGCCGAACGCTACATTGGCAACGACTTCGAACGCACCTACGACATCCGGGCCGGGATCAACTGGAAGTTCTAACGTTCCTTTCCTTGGCGCACCCGAAAAACAGAACATCTTATACCTTAACGACACGGACTTGGGAAATTCCCCGGCCCGCGTCGTTTTTGTTTCCAATCAAGCACTGGACTTTCAACAAAAAATCATGATATAATTTTCTATGGTTAGTTGTAAAATGAATTTGAACAGTTAATCAAAAAACAAAAATCCATAGTGA
>OKUG01000079.1_pt1 | contig 41889 bp, 34 predicted proteins | sample 1606721 | NCBI WGS metagenome assembly OKUG01 (sample SAMEA3882539, study PRJEB24775) | human gut metagenome | biome: human-associated habitat; feature: intestine environment; material: feces | place: Netherlands | collected 2009/2010
GAGTATGCATACGTCCGAATACTCTATCGCGCGTATGGAACGCATCACCGAATAGAACTCAAGGTCCTCGGTCACCTTGTTCTTGCGGCGTATTCCGGCAGTGTCGACAAGGTAGAAGTCGAAGCCGAACTTGTCGTAGCGCGTGTATATGCTGTCGCGCGTGGTGCCCGCTATCTCGGTGACGATGTTACGGTCCTCGCCTATGAAGGCGTTTATCAGACTGCTCTTTCCGGCGTTCGGACGCCCCACGACAGCGAAGCGCGGGATGCCGTCCTCGAGAATCTCCGACTTGTCGGACGGCAGCTTTGAGAGCACAAGGTCGAGCAGGTCGCCCGTTCCGCTGCCCGTCGCTGAGCTGATGCACTGCGGGTCGCCCAGTCCGAGCGAGTAGAACTCGGCTGCGTCGTATATCTGGCTGTTGTTGTCGGTCTTGTTAGCCACAAGTATGACAGGGCGTTTCGTGCGTCGCAGGATGGATGCCACGTCCTCGTCCCAGTCCGTGATGCCCGTCTCGTTGTCCACCACGAAGAGCACCAGGTCGGCCTCGTCCGTGGCTACGCGCACCTGCTTGCGGATGGCGTCCTCGAAGATGTCGTCCGACTTGACGACCCAGCCTCCTGTATCAACAAGCGAAAACTCGCGCCCGTTCCAGAGACATTTGCCATACTGGCGGTCGCGGGTGGTGCCTGCCGTCTCGCTCACGATGGCGCGGCGGCTATTGGTGAGACGGTTGAAAAGCGTTGATTTGCCCACGTTCGGGCGGCCAACGATAGCTACTAAATTTGCCATGATGTCTGTTTAATTACTGAAGTTTAACATTCTTCGGCCCTCGCCATCCGATGGCGAGAGTATGCCCTGCATACAGTTAGGGCCGTTTTTTTTCTTGTCATTTGTCCCGTCCGTCGCTTGGCGGGCGGGGTAGGGGTGAGCGTTTTTTGGGGATGCTGCCTCTCCCGGGGGATGTGGCTCGCGAGAGCGCGCCCTTATTGTGGGTCGTAGCCGAAAAGGCGCAGCTCGCGCTTGGAGCTTCGCCAGTCCTTATCGACCTTGACGTAGGTCTCCAGGAAGATCTTCTTGCCGAAGAACTGCTCGAGCGACTTGCGTGCCTCTGCCGATACTTTCTTGAGGGCCTGTCCCTGGTGGCCGATGATGATGCCCTTTTGGCTGTCGCGCTCCACGTAGATGACGGCGTTGATGCGGATCAGCCGGTCGTCCTCCTTGAATCGCTCCACGGCCACCTCCACGGAGTAGGGTATCTCCTTGTCGTAGTAGCGGAGGATCTTCTCGCGGATGATCTCGGAGACGAAAAACTTGGCGGGTTTGTCCGTGAGCTGGTCCTTGTCGAAGTAGGCCGGGCTCTCGGGCAGGAGTTCCAGGATGCGCTTCATCAGGATCTCCGTGCCAAACTTGTTCTTGGCCGAGATGGGCAGTATCTCGGCTTTCGGGAGCAGCTTGTGCCATGTCTCCACGAGGTCGCCGAGCTGGTTTTGCTCGCTCTCGTCGATCTTGTTTATCAGGAGGATGACGGGTATCTCCATCTTCGAGACTTTCTCCAGGAAGTCCATGTTCTTGGTTGGCGTCTCGCGCACGTCCGTCACGTAGAGCAAGATGTCGGCGTCGGCGAGTGCGCTCTCCGAGAATGCCAGCATCATCTCCTGCATCTTGTAGTTGGGCTTCAGCACGCCCGGGGTGTCGGAGAATACCACCTGTGCCTCTGGCGTGTTGACGATGCCCATGATGCGATGGCGTGTGGTCTGGGCCTTGAAGGTCGCTATACTGATCTGTTCGCCCACGAGTTGGTTCATGAGCGTACTCTTGCCCACATTCGGGTTGCCCACGATGTTGACGAATCCTGCTTTGTGCTGCATAATGATGTTGTTGTGGAGTAAACCAATTTGGCGGATTGAGAAGAAGGCCGGGTGTGGAGTCCGTCTCCTGCCCAAAGCGAAAAAAGCTCAGAGCGTCAGGCCACGGGGAAGCGTCGCCGCTCCCTTGCGCCTCACGTTCTGAGCCCCATACTTATTTGTTGTGAAGCCGTCCGCGCTACTTCGCCGCTCCTACCGCGTCGCCGTCGTAGGCCCACTTGCAGTAGGATGCTCCATGGGCAAATCCGGCTGCGAAGGCCGTGAAGATGACGTTGTCGCCCTTCTTGAGCAGCTTCTCGTTGTCCCACATGGCCAGCGGAATCGTTGCTGCCGACGTGTTGCCGTAGCGGTCGATGTTGATGATGACCTTATCGAGCGGTATCTCCGCGCGCTTGGCCACGGCCTCGATGATGCGGCGGTTGGCCTCGTGGGGTATCACCCAGTTGATGGTCTCGGGAGTCAGTCCGAATCGGCTCATCATCATCCCAACGTCGTTGCTCATCTCCGTGACGGCATAGCGGAAGACCGTGCGCCCCTCCTGATAGATATAGTGGAGCTTGTGCGACACCGTGAACTGTGACGGGGGGCATACCGATCCGCCCGCTTTCAGGTGAAGGAACGGCAGTCCCTTGCCATCGGTACGCAGGTAGGATCCCTGCATGCCGACACCCTCCTCCGTCGTTCCCTCTACGAGCACTGCGCCCGCTCCGTCGCCGAAGAGGACGCAGGTGTTGCGGTCGGTGTAGTCTACCATCGACGACATCTTGTCGGCTCCGATGACGATGATGCGCTTGTAGCGTCCGCTCTCTATCATCGAGCAGGCCAGGTCGAGCGTGTAGAGGAATCCGCTGCAGGCCGCCGCCGTGTCCATGGCGAAGGCGTTGTGCATCCCCAGTCGCCCGACGACGATGGAGGCCGTCGAGGGAAACTTGTAGTCGGGAGTAGTCGTGGCGACGATAAGCGCGTCGATGGAGTCGGGATCGGCTCCCGTCTTCTCCAGCAGCTGTCTTGCGGCCTTGCGAGCCATGTAGCTCGTGCCCAGCCCCTCCTCGGTGAGGATGCGCCGCTCCTTGATGCCGACGCGCGTCTGGATCCACTCATCGGTGGTATCGACCATGCGCGACAACTCCTGGTTGGTGAGGATGTAGTCGGGCACGTAGCCGCCGATACCGGTGATGATAGCGTTTATCTTCTCCATTTATGTCAATGAGAAGGTGTTTACTCGGCGGCAGCGACCTCCACGGCCAGCTTGCCGCGGTAGTAGCCGCACGTGGGGCATACGGTGTGATAGACGTAGTAGGCGCCACAGTTGGGGCATACGGCGAGCGTGGGAGCTACTGCCTTGTCATGCGTTCTGCGCTTGAGCGTACGAGTCTTCGATTGTCTTCTTTTAGGATGTGCCATAATTTTTTAATCTGTTTTGTTTTTTAATTCTTTTTCTTGAGTTGTTCGAGTGCTGCCCAGCGCGGGTCTGTGGCTTTCTCGTCTCCCTCTCCGCTTCGGACGGCCGAGTGCTCCTCGAGCACCCGTATCATGGCAGGGTTGCATTTTCCAGGTGCATGCACGTGCCTGACGGGGATGGCGAGCGCCGTCAACTCGTAGATGAGCCATGCGACATCGAGTATTCCTTCGTCCTCGGCCACCGTCACACAAGCGTCATCCTCTGAGCTTTCCTCTCCAAACTTAGCCTCCATGCGCTCCTGGGCCTCGATGGGCAACTCCATGTCGTCCAGGCAGCGGTCGCAGCTGACTGTCACCGTGCCCGTGATGTGGAAGTCGAGGAGAAAGGCGTCCTGCGAGGTGCGGTCGATGGCGAGCCTCACGGACAGGTTTCCCCTCCTCACCTCGGGTGCGTCTATCGCCTCGAAGTAAGTGTCGTCCAAGCTCAGCGTCCGCTCCGTGCGGCCATAGTCCAAGCTTTTCAGATCTATGTGGAGGTAGTCTAAGTCCATAATCGGGGTGCAAAGGTACGAACATTTTTCCGATTATCAACAATTTGCAGTTAAAAAATGGTATTTCTTCACCCCGTGGGGGCCATAGTGCGGCTCCTTGGGGCGGCTTGGGGGACTTGTGGCGCATCTGTGGGCCTTTTTGCGGCTGCTTCCTACTTCCGCAGCTCGATACGGAAGGTCGTGCCCTTGCCCACCTCCGAGCTGCGCACGTAGATGCGTCCGTGGTGATATTCCTCCACGATGCGCTTCGCCAGGCTCAGTCCCAGTCCCCAGCCTCGCTTCTTGGTCGTGAAGCCCGGCCGGAAGACGTTGCCGATGTCTTTCTTGCGGATGCCCTTGCCCGTGTCCGTGACGTCGAGGATGGCTTTCGTCTCCGTCTCCTCCACGTGGAGCGTGATGGTGCCCTGCCCGCCGCCCATGGCATCGACGGCGTTCTTGCAGAGGTTTTCTATCACCCACTCGAAGAGCGATGCGTTGAGGCTGACGACGATGTCCTCCTTGGGCAGCTCCTTGATCATGCTTACCTTGCGCGAGGTCCTTCGGTCCATGTAGTCGATGACGTGGTCGATGACGTCGTTGAGGCTGGAGGGCACGGGCTCGGGGAGCGATCCGATCTTGGAGAATCGGTCGGCGATGAGCTGCAGTCGCTCCACGTCCTTGCCCATCTCGGCCACGAGCGGGTCTTCGGGGTAGCTCTCCTTGAGTATCTCCTGCCAGGCCATGAGCGAGGAGATGGGCGTGCCGAGCTGGTGGGCCGTCTCCTTGGAGAGTCCCACCCACACCTTGTTCTGCTCGGCCCGCTTGGAGGTGAGCAGGGCGAAGATGGCCACGACGACGAAGATCATCACCACGCCCAGCTGGATAAACGGGTACCAGGCCAGGCGCTTGAGCATCAGCGAGTCGTCGTAGCAGACGTTCATGTAGTCGCTCTTCACCTGCTCGCTCAGCGAGATGCGTATGCAGCGCCCCGAGGCCTGCAGCCGCTCGGCCATGTGGGTCAGGTAGCGCAGCGAGTCGGCGTAGTCCTTGCCGCTCACGCGTACGTTGCGGAAGTCGGTCACGACGCCGTCGCGGTCCGTCACCACCACGGGGATGGTGTTGTTGTCGTTGAGCACGCGCAGCACGAGGCTCAGGTCCGTGTTCTCGTCGGCCTGCGAGAGCGACTTCATGGCCTGCGCCCACACCTCCATGCGTGCCCGCTCCTCTTTGGAGAGGTCGCGCGTCAGGAAGTGGGACACAATCAGCGAGGCCACGGCTATCAGTACTGCCGCGGCCACGAGGAGAATCTTCACCTGCCGTATCCTGTCCGTCCATTGCATAACATTCTTATAAACGGTCTCAAGGTGGGTTTTATTGCGTCGCAGAAAGGCAAAATGGCTCTCGCAAAGTGGGATCGCGGAAGGCTTCCGTGGTATCGGCAGTCCTTTTTGAGAGTTTGCCGCCCAAACTCTGCTTCGTCTGCCGAGTCGAAAAGCGGGTCGAAGTGTGGGTGACGGGCCAATGAGGAGAGGAAAACGATATTTTTATCAGTCTTTTGGCGAAGAAAAGACTGCGGTAGCGGGCTTTGATACGCTTGTTGGTTTGATGATATTGTTCTTGTAGTTGGTGTAAGTGGTTGGTTATTAGTGTTTTGTGAGATTAGTTTACTCGAAATGTTTCAGTGTTTCAGCGTTTCAATGCAAATATAACCTAGGTGTAGTTTTTCCTTTCCTTTCTCCTATTGTTGTATTGTTTATTATTATATATAATATATAATATGTAATATATAATATGTTATAACAATTAGTCTCCGTAATAAGTGTAAATGGTAAAATTAAGGTATGGGCTGATAGGGAGGAGGGAGTAGTGGGGCATGCTTTTTTTTGATTGAAACGCTGAAACACTGAAACGCAGAAACGCTTGGCTTTGTGGCTCGCTCCTGTGGCTTTGTCTTTGTCTGGTCCTGCTGCTCTGTGGGACGGTGTCCGCTTTTTCTCTTCAAGGCAGTTAGCAAAGCTTCGGGATGGTTTCGGGATGGTTTCGGGAAACAGGCAAGGGTAGTCAGTCCAAACAACCTTGCTGTCCATATGGTTTTTCTATATGGCCCTGAGAAAAGACGCGGGTCCTTGGATCTGCGTGTGAGCTCTCGGTCCACGTTTCTGTCATGGCTCCTCAGCGTGGCGTGTGCAATAGAAAAGTCGTGATTGGCGAAAAATTTCCCTCTAAATTTGCAGGTGTCGGAAATAAGGCGTACCTTTGCACCCGCATTTCGGAAGAAGGGCGTTTAGCTCAGTTGGTTTAGAGCATCTGCCTTACAAGCAGAGGGTCGGCGGTTCGAATCCGTCAACGCCCACAATGGTGAAGGTCTCTCAACAAATGTTGAGAGACTTTTTTTATGCTTTTAAATTTATTTATCACTATTTTCTCTGTTTTCTCACGATAATTCATTAATTTTGCACCCTATATATAATACGTATTGTTATGAATTTAGATTTATTGACTGCCATATCACCAATTGATGGTCGTTATAGGGGAAAAACAGAGCAGCTCGCTAACTACTTCTCAGAGTATGCTCTCATTCGTTATCGTGTACGCGTAGAGATTGAATACTTCATTACTCTATGCGAGTTACCTTTGCCACAGCTTGCTTCTTTCGACAAGTCGCTGTTCGAACGTCTGCGTGACATTTATCGTAATTTTGACGAAAATGAAGCACAGCGCGTAAAAGACATCGAGAAGATTACTAATCACGATGTAAAGGCTGTAGAGTATTTTATCAAGGAAGAATTCGATAAGATCGGAGGCTTGGATGCTTACAAGGAGTTTATCCATTTTGGTTTGACATCTCAGGATATCAACAACACAAGTGTGCCTCTCTCTGTAAAAGAGGCTTTGGAAGAGTGCTTCAATCCGCAGGTTGAAGAGCTGATTGCACAGCTCCAGACTTATGCTGATGAGTGGAAGGATGTGCCTATGCTGGCTAAGACTCACGGACAGCCTGCTTCACCTACCCGCCTGGGCAAGGAAATCATGGTTTATGTTTACCGTCTTACCGAGCAGCTTAATTCGCTCAAGGCTTGCAAGATTACAGCTAAGTTCGGTGGTGCTACCGGTAACTACAATGCTCACCATGTAGCTTATCCACAGTATGACTGGAAAGTATTCGGTAACAAGTTCGTCAGCGAAAAACTCGGTTTGGAACGCGAGCAGTATACCACACAGATCAGTAACTATGACTACCTTGGCGCTATCTTTGACGCCATCCGTCGTATCAACACCATTATCATCGACTTAGACCGTGACTTCTGGATGTATATCTCTATGGATTACTTCAAGCAGAAGATCAAGGCAGGTGAGGTAGGCTCAAGTGCGATGCCTCACAAGGTGAATCCTATCGATTATGAGAACAGTGAAGGTAACCTGGGCATAGCCAATGCCATTCTTCAGTTCCTGGCACAGAAACTTCCGGTTAGCCGCTTGCAGCGCGACCTTACTGACAGTACCGTACTCCGTAACATCGGTGTGCCTCTCGGTCATAGCGTCATTGCTATCCAGAGTACATTGAAGGGCTTGCGTAAACTGATTCTTCACGAGGAGAAACTGCAGGAAGATTTGAATAATACATGGGCAGTTGTAGCTGAGGCTATCCAGACTATTCTTCGCCGTGAGGCATATCCACATCCTTACGAGGCATTGAAGGCGTTGACACGTACCAATCAGCACATGACTGAGGAAACTATTCATGAGTTTATCCAGGGATTGAATGTGAGTGATAGTGTTAAGGCAGAACTGATGGCAATCACACCAAGCAATTATACAGGTATCTAATATGCATAAAGGAATTTTGTAGTTTTAGTACATATATATAAAAGTAAAAATTAGATTTATTAACCCAGCCGTGAGGCTATTAAGTATTTTAAGAAAATGGATTCAGAATTTGAAAACAAACCTCAAGATCAGTCTTCTGAGAATGAGAGAACCCGTGAGGGCTACAACCCAGCAGGTGGTTATCAGAAGAGTTATCGACCAGTAGGTCGCACACAGCGTCCTCGTATCAATTCACATCGCGCATACAGCAGCGACAGAAGTAGCAGTAACAGCGAAGGCGGTTTCCGTCCTGAAGGTTTCGGTGCTGGCTTGCAGAGTACAGGCAGCAGCGAGCGTCCACAGCGCAGCAGCTATCAGAGCCGTGGTGGTTATGGTAACAGCAACCGTGGTGGCTACCAGCCACGTCAGCAGGGAGGCTATCAGTCTCGTCCTCAGCAGGGTGGCTATCGTCCTCGTTACAACAATAATGATGAGCAGGGTGGTTATCAGCCTCGTCAGCAGGGTGGCTACCAGCCACGTCAGCAGGGCGGCTACCAGTCTCGTTCTCAGCAGGGTGGTTATGGCAACAACCGTGGTGGTTATGGTCGTCCCCAGGGTGGTTATGGCAACAACCGTGGTGGTTATGGTCGTCCTCAGCAGGGTGGTTATGGCAACAACCGTGGCGGTTATGGCCGTCCACAGGGTGGTGGCTATGGCAACAACCGTGGTGGCGGTTTCCGTCAGCACACTCCTGGTTACGATCCAAATGCTAAGTATAGCATGAAGAAGCGTATCGAATATAAGGAGGAAAACATTGACCCAACAGAGCCATTGCGCTTGAACAAGTTCCTCGCCAATGCTGGTGTATGCTCTCGCCGTGAGGCTGATGAGTTTATCCAGGCTGGTCTGGTAACTGTCAATGGTGAGGTAGTTACCGAGTTGGGTACCAAGATCCTTCGTACCGATGAGGTGAAGTTCCACGACGCTCCTGTATCTTTGGAGAAGAAGGTATACGTATTGCTCAACAAACCAAAGGATTATGTTACAACCAGCGATGATCCTCAGCAGCGCAAGACTGTGATGGACCTCGTAAAGGATGTTTGTCCTGAGCGTATCTATCCTGTAGGCCGTCTCGACCGTAATACAACAGGTGTACTTCTCTTGACCAACGATGGTGACCTGGCTTCTAAGCTTACTCACCCTAAGTTCCTGAAGAAGAAGGTTTATCACGTTCATCTCGATAAGAATCTGACTGCTCACGATATGGATCAGATCCGTGAGGGTATCACCTTGGAAGATGGTGAGATCAAGGCAGATGCTGTAGAGTATGCTGATGATCGCGACAAGGCACAGGTTGGCATCGAGATTCATAGTGGCAAGAACCGTATCGTGCGTCGTATCTTCGAGAGCCTCGGCTATCGTGTTACCAAGCTCGACCGTGTACAGTTCGCAGGTTTGACTAAGAAAAATCTCCGTCGCGGTGACTGGCGCTTCCTTACTGAGAAGGAGGTAGACATGCTCCGCATGGGTGCTTTTGAATAAGGATAATAAGATATAATAAGAAAGGAGACTATCTGTTTAGTCTCCTTTTTAACCTATTAATTAACAATGGAAAAAGTAAAAAGAACTAAAGTTGTAGACTTGCTCAAGAGTACAGCCTACGGCTCAATCGTGAATGTCAAGGGATGGGTTCGTACCCATCGTAGTAGCAAAGCAGTCGATTTTATCGCTCTTAACGATGGTTCTACTATTAATAATATTCAGATAGTAGTCGACCCATCAAAGGTCGATGAGAATCAGCTCCGTCAGATTACTACCGGTGCTTGTATCAGCGCCGTAGGTACGCTGGTAGAAAGCCAGGGTGCCGGACAGTGTGTTGAGATCCAGTGCGAGAGCATCGAGATTTACGGTCTCTGCGGCAGCGACTATCCTATGCAGAAGAAGGGACAGAGCTTCGAATACATGCGTCAGTATGCTCACCTCCGTCTCCGTACCAATACCTTTGGTGCCGTGATGCGTATCCGCCATAACATGGCAATGGCTATCCACACTTACTTCCATGAGCATGGATATTTCTATTTCAATACTCCGCTCATCACAGCCAGTGACTGCGAGGGTGCCGGTCAGATGTTCCAGGTAACTACCAAGAACCTCTACAACCTGAAGAAGACCGAGGATGGCAAGATTGACTATTCAGATGATTTCTTCGGCAAGCAGACTTCATTGACCGTTTCCGGTCAGTTGGAGGGTGAGCTCGGTGCTACAGCACTCGGCGCCATCTACACCTTCGGTCCAACCTTCCGTGCAGAGAACAGTAATACTCCTCGCCACCTGGCTGAGTTCTGGATGGTAGAGCCAGAGGTTGCTTTCCTGGATATGGACGGTTTGATGGAGTTGGAGGAAGACTTCATCAAGTATTGTATCCGTTGGGCACTGGAGCATTGCAAGGACGATCTTGCTTTCTTGAACAAGATGATTGACAAGGGGCTGATTGCCCGTCTGGAAGGCGTATTGAATTCCGACTTCGTTCATCTTCCATATACCGAGGGTATCCGCATCCTTCAGGAGGCTATTGCCAACGGTAAGAAGTTTGAGTTCCCATGCGAGTGGGGTGATGACCTGGCTTCAGAGCATGAGCGTTTCCTCGTAGAGGAGCACTTCAAGCGCCCGGTTATCATGACCAACTATCCTAAGGCTATCAAGGCATTCTATATGAAGATAGACGAGGAGGAGAGTGGTTTCGGTGGCAAGAGCGGTCAGACCGTTCAGGGTACCGACGTACTGTTCCCACAGATTGGTGAGATTATCGGTGGTTCTGTCCGTGAGGAGAGCTATGACAAGCTGATGGGTGAGATTGAGGCTCGCAACATCCCTATGAAGGATATGAACTGGTATCTCGATACCCGTAAGTATGGTTCATGCCCACACGCAGGTTTCGGTCTCGGTTTCGAGCGTCTGATTCTCTTCGTAACCGGTATGCAGAATATCCGCGACGTGATTCCATTCCCACGTACACCAAAGAACGCAGAATTCTAGAATAAAAAAATGAAGCCTGTTTCGATGTCCTTCGAAACAGGCTTCATTGTTCTATTCATTGGAACGCTTAGTGCAACGACTGAACAAAACAAGGGTTTTACGTTCAATATAGCCCCTTTTTTTCGTCTTTTTATCACCAAAAATGGAAATGAGGCTTACTTGATAATGGGCAGGATGCTCCTGAAACTGCGTCCCGAGGTAGCTGTCACTGCGTCGGGACGTAGTTGTTGTTACGTCGTGACGTAATTTCTCCTGCATCGTTGGCGGAATAACTCTACCTCCCTCTCATATGCTGATAGCTTTGATAAGCATATCGTTGTATCTGTCTATCACATCGTCATTGATACTTTTCCGATATTCACATCAATGCCAGTATATATGATAAGGTGTAATGGGCTGCCAGCCAGTTTTAGTAAGTAGATGAAATCATGTACGTCATTTAACAAGTTTATACGCTTCATTGAGTCGATAGATACGACTGCGTTGGGTTAAAGATACGACTGCGCTGGGCAGAAGATTCGATTTCGTTGGGTTAAAGATTCGACTTCGTTGGGTGGAAGAGTCAATTTCGTTGGCTGAATAATATGGCTGCGTTGGCTGAACGAAGTAGCTCAGTGAGCTGAATGAAGCACTTGAGTTATCAGAATGAAGCACTTGAGTTATCAGAATGAGGCGGCTTGGTGTAATACGATTTACTCATACATTCGCATCTAGATGGTCCCTATATATAATAAGGTGTAGGACCGCCAATCTCCCCTATATATAATACGGTGTAGGTTTTATATCGGCAAAATGGAGGAAAACAGGGAAAATGGACGGGTTAGAAGCCCAATATGGGGGCTATTTTATAAAAAACATAAGAAAATTAGCCTTTTTTTGAAAAAATGCTCAAAAACTTGCAAGTTTCGAAAAATATACTTATATTTGCAACATGAAAAATCTCCTGGTTGGAGATATGATAAAAACAATAAGAACTGAGTGGCGATAAAAAGCCACAATATTTAAGAACGATAAAAAATAACTTTTCTAAGAGGACCTTTGAAAACTGAAAAAATAACTTTTCTAAGAGTGCAGACTCTTTTCATCAAACGGAACTCTTAATTCGATATAGAGAATTAATTAATAACTTCCTGCCGGAAGGCTAGGAAAATCGTATAACTTTATAAATTATTACCGTATGAAAAGAAAGTATTTTAGCGCGCTGCTTATGGGTGCATTGACAATTGCCTCGGTAAGCACATTTACTTCTTGTAAAGATTACGACGATGACATCGACAACTTGCAGAGCCAGATTGACAAGGCTGGTTTGCAGAGCGACATCGATGCATTGAAAACACAGTTGCAGGATGCAGCTTCTACTGCATCAGCAGCTAAGACTACTGCAGAGTCTGCTTTAGCTAAGGCTAATGCTGCTGCTGTAAAAGCAGATGTTGAAAAAGCTATCCAGAAAGTTGAGGTTACAGCTAACAAGGCTGCCACTGACGTAGCAACTGCAATCAGTAACGCTGCTAATGCACAGACAACAGCTGACGGAGCACAAAAGGCTGCAGATGCTGCTGCTAAGGCAGCAAAGGATGCTCAGAAGCAAGCTGACCAGGCTGTTAAGGATGCCGCAGCTGCAGCTACTACAGCTAACGCTGCCGCTAAACAAGCTGACTTCGAGAAGGCTCTGGAGCGCATCGGTAACTTGGAAACAAGCCGAGTTACAGCAGACAAGTTGGATGAGAAGCTCACTCAACTCAAAGAAGAACTCCTCGGTGCTGATGGTGACAAAGAGACTATCGGTAGCTTGACCGTTAAGGTTAATGCATACAAGGGCGCTGTTGAGGAGTTGTATTCTGCAGTAACTAGCGTTGAGCTCGTTGAGACATATTCTGGTGTTAACGGATTTACAAGTAATTGGAATACAACAAATGGCATAACACCTCTCACAGTAGAGATGCTTCATGGTTTGATTTCAGACGACTCTAAGTTTGGTGATGAGAATGGTAATGACGCTAAGCCTATTGTTGAGTACGTTAAGGGTAAGGATATCGATGTGAAAGACGATGCTTCTATTGTAGTTTGCGTAAACCCAGTTAACGCTGACCTCACAAAGGGTGCTAAGATTATTCTTTTGAACTCTAAGGGTGAAAGCCTTGAGGACATTGTTAAGGTAGGTACTCCTTCTAAGTTCGACAAGTTGATTACTACTCGTGCTGCAGCTACTGTCAAGACTGGTCTTTGGAAGCTCCCTCTTTCTGTAGCAGAAGGCGTTTCAGAGGAAGACTTCAAGAAGGCAGTTACAGTAAAAGATGAGAATGGTAATGAAAAAGCTATCCTCTATGCTGTAGCTATCAATAACACTGTTGATTCTAAGGCAGAGGCAGCTGCTGACCGCTACGTAGTGTCTACTTACGATGTTAAGCCTACTTACAATAAGTTCGTGCCTAGCAACGATTTCACATTCAAGGTTGGTGGTAAGGATGTTAGTGAAATCCACAACCGTTGGACTGGTTATGAAATTGTTGGCGAAAACAGCAATTTCTCAAGCGATAAGAATCCTGAACTTGCTTGGGCAAATGATGCTGCCGCAGAGCCAGTTTTGGAAGGCGAGAAGAAGAACGTTGAGAACGCAAATTATCGTAGTCACCGATCTGATGTCCGATATTGGAATAGTCTCTTGCAGGTTGAAGTTGGTAAGCCATTCTCTATCACTGATTTGAAGACTTCAGACAATACGGCTGCGGATTATTACTATGTAGTACTCGACAAGGATAATGCTATCGAGTCTGGTGTTTCTGAGCTCAACGCTTGGAAGAACTATGAAATTGATAATTTGAACAAGGTTGTTCCTGCAAGCGAGAACTTGACTCTTACAATCCAGACCGAGGCTGCAAACCACGACATCATCGGTTTCCGTGTATATGCAGTAAACAAGGATGGTAAGTTGCTCGACCCAGATGGTAAGGCCTTCTACGTAGTTGTAGGTGAGAACTATACATCAGGTATCGTAGGTAACTTGGATGCAGTAAACAAGATTACAGAGAAGAAGGACTTCAGCCCAGTTGATGGTGTAAGCTATGGTCCTTGGGAATTAGTAGCTGACAACAATGCATGTCCTCTTTCAGAGAAGCCTGTATTCGCTGCTGTTTATTACGACAAGGATGGAAATGAGACAACAAACATGTCTGAGGTTACAAAGATTGCCTTCAAGGTTAACAACCCAGCCCTCATCGCTGATGGTGCAACAGTTTCATTGAAGTCAACTTTGAGGAAGTATACTGATAACAACTTCTATGAGGTAGGTACCGTAACAGCTACGTACACCAAGGTTCTTCCTAAGGCATTCCCTGCTGACATCACATTCCGTCCAGCACAGGAAACAGGTAAGGGTACTGGTTACTTCATCGCTTACATGACGCCAGAAAATGGCTACACAGTAACCAATAAGAGCGTATATGGTTCTGTAGACTTGAATAACGTATTCTATAATCTCGACGATAACGTTAGTTTCGAAATCGCAGACGCAGCTAAGGATGCAAATGACAAGTTGACAAGTGTTAGGGCAGACAAGGCCAACAATTTTGTTGCGAAAGTTGCAGCTAAAGACTTCATTAACTCAACGACCAAGCATGCTGTTACAGCTAAGTACAACTATGGCGAGATTAGTCTTGTTAAGAATAATAAGACTGGCCAGTGGGAAAAGGAGCCTTGCTCTGTAGACTACGGTAAGAGTCTGTCAGTTACATTCGCTTGCTGGCATTCTGCAAGCAGCTATTCTTGGAAAGAACAGCCAGCACTCCAGTGGAAGGCTACTGCAAATGTAATCAAGACAGACATCAAGAACATTGCTGTTAAGAATACATATAACAATGATTTCTTCGGTGGTACATTTGCGCAGCTCTTGACTAACAAGTATCTGGAGGTTAAGGCTGGTTCAGCTCACTTGACATATGAAGGTCAGGCTGACCCATACTTCACGGTTGAAGTTGATGCCACTAACGGTCAGTTTATTTTTACTCAGACAGGTATTCAGGCAGAGAACGCTCCAACAGTTGATCACACAGAAAACTTGGAGTTCGTTGTTGTTGATGCTTATGGTCATGAGGTACCACAGTCATTCAAGGTTACTATCAAGCGTCCTGCTTCTAAGTAATTATTGCGACAACAAGAATCGGTTAGATTCTAGAACATTACTATAATACTGAGGGGGACGTTCATCTGAACGTTTCCCTCTTATTTTTAAACAATAAGGAAAGAAGAAGATGAGAAAATCATTTTTTTATATGGTTGTTTTCACCTTATTGCTGGTTCTAGGAATCAGCAGTTGTGGAAAGCCTGAACTTAAAAAGATAAGAGGCATCGTGAAAAATGTTCGCATTGATGATGATACCCTAAAGAACCTTACCGTTATGGACGGAGAAGATTCTATCGTATTTAATCTCAACGAGGTTCGTTACAACAATGGAGTAATGCTTCCTAATGATTCTGTTATTGTTGACTACATAGATGGAAAGAATGACACAGCTCGAGCTTTAGTAGTAACTGTACTTCCCAAAAATGCTGTAACAATCAATCCAGAAGACAACCAGAGCAAGAAACTCATTACAGCTCCCATAAAAAGCAATTAATAATCAGTTTTAAACTTATCAGACATGAAAAATTATAAGTTTATCATTGCATCTGCTATGCTCGCCCTCGGCACTTCAGCCGTGGCACAAGCCACCTATGTCGATAAGGACGGCAATGAGTATCAATTCAAGAAGCACTTCTACCCCGATATTCGGGGAGGTGGATAGTATACACTGGGCGAGGCTAAGTTCAAGGACTTACTCTCTCCTAATATTCAGGGAGCTATTGGCTATCAATTCTCTCCGCTTTTCGGACTCCGTGCTCAGATGAACGGACTCTGGAGCAAGGGCGGCTGGGCTAGTTTTCGCTCCAAAGTGGGAGAAAAGCCTTACAACGCCAAATATAAGTTTAAATATATGGCTCCTGGTGTAGATTTCATGTTCAACCTCTCCAACCTTTTCTGTGGCTGGAATCCGAACCGTGTGTTTAATATAAGTGCTTTCGCTGGCGGTGGTATCAACTGGGCTGGCGGCAACCAAGAGATAAACGGCATCGCTGCCACGCTTGAGAACTTCAACAACTACAACCTGGAGTATCTCTGGCAGGGAAAGAAGGTTCGCCCTTACGGCAGAGCCGGTATCGACCTGGAATTCAAGGTAAGCAAGGCTGTGAGCATCATGCTCGAGGGCAATGCCAACATGATTTCAGACAAATACAACTCTAAGAAGGAAGATAACCCTGACTGGTACTTCAATGCACTGGCAGGTGTACGCATCAACCTGGGCAAGAGCTATACCAAGAAGGCTAAGCCGGTAGAGGAACCTGCTCCGGCACCAGCTCCTAAGCAGGAATATGTAGCTCCTAAGCAGGAATATGTAGCTCCTAAGCCAGCTCCTGTAGAGAAGAAGGTAGAGGAGATTCGCCGTGACATCTTCTTCACCATCAATTCTTACAAGATTGCTCCTGCTGAGGATGCTAAGATCCGTGAGGTGGTTGACTTCCTGAACAAGAGCACAGAGGCAAAGGTTGTAGTAACCGGCTATGCTGACAAGGGTACAGGCAATGACGTCATCAACGACCGCATCGCTGCCAAGCGAGTAGCAGCTGTGGTTTGGATGCTGACAAAGAAATATAATATACCTTCAGAGCGCATTACAGAAGAATCTAAGGGTGCACGTGTGCAGCCTTTTGCAGAAAACGCAGAGAACCGTGTAACGATCATGATCGCTAAGTAGTACGGTAAGTTTATAATGCGACAATCAATTATTTTAATTGGTGGCGGGGCATCCTCAGGGGTGCCCCGTTTTTCTTTCAGCTATCCCTTCCTTCTCCCGCTCATTTTGTTATTTTTTCACCATTTCTTGCAGTTTCTCAATATTTTGTTGTACCTTTGCACAAAAATAATAATAAATTGCAAGAAAATGGGAAAGATTATATTGACGGGCGACCGTCCTACAGGTAAACTTCACCTGGGTCATTACATCGGCTCTCTGCAGCGCCGAGTACAACTTCAGAACGCTGGCGACTTCGACAGGATGTTCGTTTTCATGGCAGATGTTCAGGCTTTGACTGATAATGCCGACAATCCTGAGAAGATTCGACAGAACATTACAGAGGTGGCTCTTGACTATCTCTCTGCGGGCCTCGACCCACAGAAGTGTACACTCTATATCCAGAGTATGATTCCAGAGTTGGCTGAGTTGACTACCTATCTGATGAACCTCATCAGCGTATCTCGTGTTCAGCGTAACCCAACCGTGAAGACTGAGATCAAGATGCGTAACTTCGAGGCAAACATTCCGCTCGGTTTCTTCTGCTATCCTGTGAGTCAGGCTGCCGACATCACCGCTTTCAAGGCTACAACCGTGCCTGCCGGTGAGGACCAGGAGCCTATGCTGGAGGTAACCCGCGAGTTGGTTCGCCGCTTCAACCAGACTTATGCACCTGTTTTGGTAGAGCCGGAGATTCTGCTTCCTGAGATTGCCTGCTGCCGTCGTCTTCCTGGAACTGACGGTAAGGAGAAGATGAGTAAGAGTCTCGGCAACTGCATCTACATGAGTGACGATGAGAAGACCGTTTGGAAGAAGGTGAAGAAGATGTCTAACGGTGAGCCACGTATGAGCATGGAAGAGCCAGGACATCTGGAGGGCAATGCCGTATTCACCTATCTCGAGGCATTCTCTACTCCTGAGGATTTCGCAGAGTTCTGGCCTGAGTTCAAGACTTTGGATGAGTTGAAGGAGCAGTATGTGAAGGGTGGTATCGGTGACGGTACCTGCAAGAAGTTCCTGAACAGCGTCATCAACAAGATGCTCGACCCAATCCGTGCCCGCCGTCATGAGTTTGAGCAAGATATTCCTGAGGTATTCAATATCCTGAAGAAGGGTAGCGAGGATGCCCGCGAGTTTGCAGCCCAGACTATGGATGAGGTTCGCAAGGCTATGCGTATCGACTATTTCAGCGATGCTGCCTATATTGAGGAGCAGGCTGCGAAATATAGAGTATAGTGATTATTTATTAGTGATTAATGATAATCATTAAAGTACGTGAATAAACGAATATTACAATTAGCGGTGCCGTCGATAATATCCAATATCACGGTACCGCTTTTGGGTTTGGTGGATGTCGCCATCGTCGGGCATATCGGCGATGCGGCTTACATCGGAGCCATTGCCGTGGGGTCGATGCTGTTCAATGTCATCTACTGGCTTTTCGGATTCCTGAGAATGGGAACCAGCGGAATGACTTCGCAGGCTTTGGGAAGGAGAGATTTGGCTGAGGTACTGAGGCTCCTGGTGCGCTCTCTGAGTATCGGTGTGGGGATAGGAGTGCTGTTTTTCGTTCTCCAGAAATGGCTGATAGGCTGTGGACTGTGGGCGATGTCGCCGGAAGCGGATGTCGTAGAACTGGCACGAAGATACTGTTATGTCTGTATCTGGGGAGCCCCGGCAGTGCTAGGACTCTACGGATTTACGGGCTGGTTTATCGGTATGCAGAACACGCGCATTCCGATGATGGTATCGCTGATGCAGAATGTGGTGAACATCATAGCCTCTCTGCTGCTGGTCTTTGTCGGCGGTATGACGGTAGAAGGTGTGGCGTTCGGAACGGTTATTGCCCAATGGTGGGGATTCCTGATGGCATGTCTGTTCTATCGCATCTGTTATCGCCGGTTAAGCAAGTATGACTATCGCCGGCATCTCTTTGCTGCCGAACCGCTGAAGCAGTTTTTTTCGCTCAATAAGGATATCTTTCTCCGCACCCTCTGTCTGGTGGCGGTCAACCTCTTCTTTACGGCGGCAGGTTCCAGGGAGAGTACCATTGTGCTGGCTGTGAATACGCTGCTGATGACGCTCTTTACCATCTTCTCTTATTTTATGGATGGTTTTGCCTATGCGGCAGAGGCGTTGAGCGGCAAGTATTATGGAGCTCGAAACATGGGAGCATTCCGCGAGGTGGTTAGAAGAACGATGGGTTTTGGAGCTGTCGTGGCTGTAGGTTTCACCTTATTATATATAGTGGGTGGCGAGAATTTCCTCTCTTTGCTCACGAGCGATAAGCAGGTGATAACTGCATCGGGCGAATATTTCTGGTGGGCTGTGCTGATTCCGCTGTCTGGCATGTCGGCATTCGTCTTCGATGGCATCTTTGTAGGCATTACCCAGTCTAAGTCGATGCTCTGTTCTACCGCCGTAGCCTCGGCTTCGTTCTTCGGTCTGTTCTTCGGCTTGCATCCTTTCCTGGGCAATCATGCCCTGTGGTTTGCCTTCATTCTCTACCTTCTGTTGAGGGGAATCGTACTGTTCGTCATTTACCGTAAAAAACTGCGGTAAATGACGAATTGTGTTTTTATAGGATATATTAGTAGAAATAATGTACATCTTTCATAAAAATTGCACACTGAATTATAGTGTGCGCATTTTTGTGAAAAACTACATTAATATAGTTTAAATCTTAGGCTTATATTCTTTTTCTTAGCCGAAAATTAGTAATTTCGCAGAGCAAAACTTAAAAAGAAAAGAGTAAATGACAGCAGAAGAATATTATCAGCAAGGTAACGCCTGGCGCAAGCAGGGTGACTTTAAGCGTGCCCTCGACTGCTATATGGAGGCCATTGCCCTCGATCCGGAGAGCCCTGCCGTAGCAGCCAAGGAGATGTTGGATGATATCATGAGCTTTTATTGCAAAGACTACTACAATCCATAACAACCGACATGTGGACAGCAGGAGCTTTGTTTACTCCAATGGTAAAGATAATTAGTAAGAAAATTAGAATATGAGTAAGATTAAAGGGGCTATTGTAGTCGACACCGGGCGTTGCAAGGGATGCTCGCTCTGTGTGGAGGCTTGTCCTCAGCATGTCATCGCATTGGCAGAGAAAAAAGTCAATGTGCATGGTTACCGTTATGTAGAGGCAGCTGTACCTGATGCGTGTGTTGGTTGCACTTCGTGCGCCATCGTGTGTCCGGACGGCTGTATCACTGTTTATCGTAAGAAGGAGGACTAAATAATGGCAAATCAGAAAGTTACATTAATGAAAGGCAATGAGGCGATAGCCCATGCCTGTATCAGATGTGGTGCGGATGGTTTCTTCGGCTATCCTATCACACCTCAAAGTGAGATTATAGAGACGCTGGCTCTGCTCAAGCCATGGGAAACATCAGGTATGGTGGTTCTGCAGGCTGAGAGTGAGGTGGCGGCTATCAACATGGTTTATGGTGGCGCTGGTGCCGGTAAGCGTGTCATTACCACTTCTTCAAGTCCGGGTGTGGCTTTGATGCAAGAGGGTATCTCTTACATGGCTGGTGCTGAGATTCCAGGCGTTATCGTCAATGTGCAGCGTGGCGGTCCGGGTCTGGGTACCATCCAGCCATCCCAGAGTGATTATTTCCAGGCTACCCGCGGTGGTGGTAACGGCGATTATAATGTGATTGTGCTGGCTCCTGCTTCTGTTCAGGAGATGGCTGATTTCGTTGATCTCGCCTTTACGCTTGCCTTTAAGTATCGCAATCCTGCGATGATTCTGAGCGATGGTGTCATTGGTCAGATGATGGAGAAGGTGGTTCTGCCTCCTGTCAAGCCTCGTCGTACCGAGGAGGAGATTGCGAAGGAATGTCCTTGGGCTACCATCGGCCGTCCGAAGAGTCGTCCTGTCAACATCATGACCTCTCTGGAACTCAAGCCTGAGGTGATGGAGGAGCGCAATATTGCTCTTCAGGAGAAATACAGAAAAATCCGTGAAACCGAGGTTCGTTATGAAACCGAGCAGATGGATGATGCCGACTATGTTATCGTAGCCTTCGGTAGCGCGGCACGTATTGCCGAGAAGAGCATCGAGAGTGCGCGTGAGCAGGGCATCAAGGTAGGATTGTTCCGTCCTATCACCCTCTGGCCTTTCCCTGAAAAGGAGATTCACGAACTCGCCAAGACCAAGAAGGGCATTCTGGTTGTAGAAATCAATGCCGGTCAGATGGTTCAGGATGTGCGACTGGCTGTGAATGGTCAGACTCCTGTGGAGCACTTTGGTCGTCTGGGCGGTATCGTACCGGAGCCGGAGGAAATCGTTGAAGCATTAAAGAAGTTAATAAAATGAATGATATAATTTCACCAGAGAATCTGGTATATAAGAAGCCTACGCTGATGAACGATACCCCGATGCACTATTGCCCGGGGTGTTCGCATGGCGTAGTTCATAAGCTCGTTGCCGAGGTTATCGAGGAGATGGGCATGGAGGATAAGACGGTAGGCGTATGTCCGGTGGGCTGCGCTGTCTTTGCTTATCGCTATTTGGATATTGACTGGCAGGAGGCTGCTCATGGTCGTGCACCTGCTGTAGCTACGGGCATCAAGCGCTTGTGGCCTGATCGTCTTGTCTTCACTTATCAGGGCGATGGCGATTTGGCGTGCATCGGTACCTGCGAAACTATCCACGCCCTGAACCGTGGTGAGCACATCGCCATCATCTTCATCAATAATGCCATCTATGGTATGACCGGCGGACAGATGGCGCCAACCACCCTGTTGGGTCAGAAGACTGCTACCTGTCCTTATGGTAGAGATGCTGATCTTCATGGTTATCCACTTAATATTACCGAGTTGGCAAGCCATCTGCAGGGTACTTGTTATGTAACCCGCCAGAGTGTGGAGACCGTGGCAAGCATCAAGAAGGCAAAGAAGGCTATCCGCAAGGCGTTCGAGGCAAGCATGCAGGGCAAGGGCTCCAGCCTGGTAGAGATTGTTTCTACCTGCAACAGCGGTTGGAAACTCTCACCTGTTGAGGCTAACAAGTGGATGGAAGAGAACATGTTTAAGCAGTATCCTAAGGGTGACCTGAAGGATACAACGGGAATGTAAGTGAAGAGTGAAGAACGAAGAGTGAAGAACGAATTGCTCTTCTAATATAATAATAGAACAATGAAGACAGAAATCATTATATCCGGTTTTGGCGGTCAGGGCGTTCTCTCTATGGGAAAGATTCTGGCTTATTCAGGACTGATGGAGGATAAGGAGGTAACCTGGATGCCTGCTTACGGACCAGAGCAGCGTGGCGGTACAGCCAATGTAACGGTCATTGTGAGCAACAGTCGCATCTCTTCGCCTATCCTGAGCCATTATGATGTAGCCATCGTGCTCAACCAGCCGTCGCTCGACAAGTTTGAGCCGAAGATTAAGCCAGGCGGCATCCTGATTTATGATGGCTATGGTGTGATGAATCCTCCACAGCGCAAGGACATCACCATTTATCGCATTGATGCGATGGACAAGGCTGCCGAGATGAAAAACTCTAAGGTGTTCAATATGATTGTTTTGGGCGGCCTGCTGAAGGTTTGTCCTGTTGTAAGCACCGATGGTTTGAACAAGGCGCTTTACAAGTCATTGCCAGAGCGCCATCATGGTTTGATTCCGCTGAACATGCAGGCAGTGGAAGAGGGAATGAAGATTATCGAAAAGGTTGATTAAATTCAATCATCAGTATAGATAAGGGAGCGGGCTGCGTTGCGATGCAGTTCGCTCCCTTGTTTTATTAGGATGGGTTGAAAAGGAAAATAAAAGAATGATGCAAATAGCACGATGCAGATTACATGATCCAATTTGCATCATATCGTGTACAGCATTCAAAATCTGGTATTGATAGTTTTTTTCGTATCTTAAACTAAAGAAAGTTGTTCTTTTCCTTGGCATTTCCAATTCTTTTCCTTAATTTTGTGGCGTTAATTTAAAAGAAAGGAATAATATGGAAACGATTAATATTCAGTTTCAAGTACCTTCTACAGGTCAATATACGCTTGACGAATTTGTCGCTAAGCTCAAAGACTATGCTGAAAAATTAGCCAGTTCTATCTCTAAATCAGGAAACAGTTATCAGGAAACTTATATGAGCCAGGCAGAGCAGGAAGCCTATGTGGCAGAAAGCCTCAACCGTGCTCTTGATGAACTGGAAGCTCATAAGAAGAATGGGACTAAGCCGATGAATGCTCGTGATTTGTTGAGAAGACTTCGGGAAGAGGAGGCGTAGTATGAAGGTTAAAATTTATACGGAAAAAGAATTTGAGCGACAACTTAGAAAGCTTTCCTTGCTGGTAAATTGATTATCAAGGATCATACGATGGCTGCCCTTGGTTTGGGTGGTAAACCGTATAAGAAAATAAAGGTGACGCATCTTATTTGATGCGCCACCTTTTTAAATGATATGCCTTGTTGCCCCTGATTTGCGACAAGCTTTGGTCTAGTTGCCCCTGATTTGCAACAAAAACGACCTTTTTTTGCCCCTGATTTGCAACAAAAACGACCTTTTTTTGCCACTGATTTGCAACAAATGCGTATGAATAATGCAAATACCTTATTATATATACATCTAATCTGCTTTATTCCGCCAATCGGATGCTCATCGGGCTTACGGTGATGAGGCGCTTTTTGTATAAATCGCCCACGGCACGCTTGTAAACCTTCTTGCTCACATGGAAACGCTCGTAGATGTCGTCGGCCTCGCTCTTGTCGCCAAGGTTACACTCGCCATCGTTGTCCAAGAGATACTGGTAGAGGGTTTCGGCGAAATCGGCAGTCTGCAGAATGCCGGTCTTCTGCAGGGTGACGTCTATCTTTCCGTCAGGACGGACTCTTCCGATGTAGCCCTTCATCTTGTCACCCGTATGGATGTACTGGAAGATTTGGTCCTGATAGAGGAGACCCGGATACTGGTTGTCGATGATAACCTTGAAGCCGAGGTCGGTCTTCTGCCAGATGAGGAGATCCACCTCATCACCATGCTTGTAGTGAGGATGGTCTTCGTTGAGATAACGCTCAATCTTGGCAGAGGCAACGATGCGATAGCTCTCCTCGTCGATGTGGATATGCACGATGTAGGAGTTGCCGAGCACCATGCGCTTCTTCTGCTCGCGGAATGGGCAGAAGATGTCCTTCATCAGCCCCCAGCCCAGAAAGGCTCCGTATTCGTTGACCCATTTCACTTCGAGATAGGCGAAATCGCCCACCTTTGCCAAAGGGGTTTCGGTGGTTGCTATGAGGCGCTCTTCCTGGTCGAGATAGATGAAGACATCCAGCTCGTCGCCGATGCCTGCGTCTTCAGGTACGTAGCGGGATGGAAGGAGGATTTCTCCCTCGTCGCCACCATCGAGATACAGACCGAAATCAACTTTCTTTACGATGCGAAGGCGATTGTAATCGCCGAGTTTTATCTTTTTGCTCATATAATATTATCTTCAGTTTTTTCTTCTGTTGTTGGGGCTTCTGCAACTTTTGCAGTTTCTTCCTGGCTATCAGCAGCTCCTGCTTCCACCGTCTTCTCAATCATTCCATCCTTGAGATGGATGGTGCGGTCGGTGATGGCAGCAAGGCCCTCATCATGAGTTACGATGACGAAAGTCTGACCGAACTTGTCTCTGAGGTCGAAGAAGAGCTGGTGAAGCTCAGCCTTGTTCTTGGTGTCGAGACTTCCTGATGGCTCATCGGCAAGGATGACGGCAGGATTATTGACCAAAGCTCTCGCCACGGCTACACGCTGTTTCTCACCACCGGATAACTCGGCAGGCTTGTGACTGGCTCTATCGCTCAAGCCCATGAACGCCAGTAACTCCTCGGCGCGCTCTTTGGCTTCTTTTCGGCTCTTGCCTGCAATGAAGGCAGGAATCATGATGTTCTCCAGAGCGGTGAACTCAGGGAGAAGTTGGTGGAACTGGAAGACGAAACCGAGATGCTGGTTGCGGAAATCGCTCAGTTTCTTGGTGCTGAGGCTGCTTACATCGATGCCATCAACCATGATGCTGCCACTGTCAGGCTTGTCGAGGGTACCGATAATCTGGAGGAGTGTAGTCTTGCCGGCACCACTAGGACCGACGATACTTACCACCTCGCCCTTGTCAATATGCAGGTCGATGCCCTTAAGCACCTGCAGGGAGCCGAAGCTCTTGGTTATACCTTTTATATCTATCATTTTCTTACTCAAAATTATTTTGCAGGCAAAATTAAGCAAAATATTTGGAAATGCCTAATTTTAAGAGATAAAAAGAAATAAGGAGGGATATAAAAAAACAAAACGAGCCTTATTCTTGCAAATAAAGCTCGTTTCAGTACTCAATTCTGTATTACTTTCTATAAAATGTATGTGTTATTTCAACCCATCGGCATCGCCGGTGGTCTTCAATCCGTTGCTCTTTTCTCTAGGGATGATATTCACCTTTTTCGTCACTGTGTTCTCGATAAGGTTGGCATCGAATGCCATCTTTTTGTCGGTGCAGTTGATGTTCTCAAAGGTGAAATCTACCAGGCGGTATTTTTCGCTCTTGCCCACATCGAAGAAGTTGTCGCAATCCATCTGGATGTTCTTCATTGTGATGTTGTTGCACTGGCTCAATGGCATATCCTTTCGATTGCCAGGCTTGAAGAACTGGGTCCATGGGCGGATGACGAGGAAACTGCCGGTCTTGCCCTGTATGTTATCAACCGTTACGTACTCGTAATGCTGAGGTGTATCTGGGCGCATCTTCAGCCAGAGCACGCGCTGTGCATTGCCCACCTTGATGTTGCGTAATACGATGTTGCGGTCTTTCACGCTCTCGCTGCCAAGGGTTAAGCATCCGTGCACTCTACCATAGGTGCAGTTCTGGATGAGCACATTATATACCGGTCCATTCTCTGGTGCCTGGTCTGCCCAGGTGCCCTTACCGCCCTTGATGGCGATGGCATCATCGTTTACGCTCATGTAGCAGCCATCTACCAGCACATCGTGACAAACATCAATGTCGATGGCATCGCTGCTTGGTGCCCGCATGCCACTGGTTGGGGCGAAGATGGTGCAGCCAAGGAAGCGGACGTGGTCGCAACGGTAGATGTGGTTGGTCCAGAACGGACTGTTCTGAATATGTACATCCTGCAAGGTTACGTTGCTTGAGTTGCTGATATAGACGAGGCGGGGACGCTGTGCATCCTTGTTGGTGCATTCACGGTTCCAGGTGCGACGAATCCAGAACTCCTCCCAATAGTGATAACCATTTCCATCGATGGTTCCAGGACCGGCGATGGTAAAGCCATCACATTTGTCTGCATTGATGAAGGCTGAGAAGTATTTGCAGGTCTCGCCCTCGATGCGAGTTTCTACCACAGGGAAGTTGGCGATGCGGTCGCTGCCTTTCAGTTTTCCGCCTTCTGAAACATAGAGATGAGTCTTTGGCTTGAAGAAGAGGGCACCGCTCTGATAGGTTCCGGTAGGTACTACGATAACGCCGCCGCCATCTTGGGCTGCACGGTCGATGACAGCCTGGATAGCCTTGGTTTGAATCAGAGTGCTATCCGTTTTTACGCCATAATCGGTGAGGACGTATTTCTTGCCTAAGGTATCTACGTTCACCTTTTGGGCGTTGCTGAACCAGGCATCCATCTTTGTGCCGTCGGGCCAGAGTTCGGTTTGTGCCTTCTTGGCTTTCTTCTGTTTCTTTGCGGCATTGGCGCTTAGTGGCGAAAACGCCACCAGGCAAGCCATCAGCCAGATATATTTCTTCATGATTTGTTTCCTTTTTTACCCTTTTACCTTTAAAAAGCCTTTTTACTTTTTTACTTTTAAAAGCTTGTAATACTCTGCAGCACCGAGCAGGAGGCAACCTGTGCCGTAGTCCTCGAAGTCTGGGACAGAGGTGAAGGTGACAGGCTGACCGGCTGCAGGATCCTTTCCTGTTCCCTGGTTGTAGCCGATGAAACCATCCTCGTGAACCGATGCGGCAAGAGCCTTCCATGCCTTGTCCATCGCCTTCTGATAGGTGGCTCTAGGAAGAATGCCCTGCTGAACACCCCATGCCATACCATAGAGGAAGAGGCCTGTACCGGTCATCTCTGGACCGCCATAGTTGGCAGGACAAACGAGGCTTACGTTCCAGTAGCCATCCTCGCGCTGGCATTTCAAGATGGCTTTACTCATCAAGATAAAGTCTTTTTTCAGATACTGATAGTATTTATCTTTCTTTGGCAAAGTCTCCATCACGCGGACCAGGGCTGCATATACCCAACCGTTGCCACGGCTCCAATAGCAGTTGCTGCCATCCTTCTCCTTGTAAGGTGGCACGTAGTCCTTGTCTCTCCACCAGAGACCCTCTTTTTTGTTAAAGAGACCATTAGCCAGGGTATCACGGCTCCATTTATAGGAATTTATTGCATAATCCAGATACTTGCGCTCTCCGGTAATCTTGGCATACTTGGCGTAGGCTGGCATCGCCATCTGGATAGCGTCAATCCAGGTCCAGTAGTTTACTCGGTTGGTGCCCATCTGATGGTCCAAGTTCTCCTTCACCTTGCTCAAGTCCTTCTTGCCGCCGGTCTGAACGTAGCGGTCTATGTAGGTTTGCTGGCAGCACTGGTTGTCGGCATCGGTATCTTTCACGCTGCCACGGGCTGTCCACTTGTGGTAATCCGCCCATTTGTCGGTGTAGTCGAGATAGCGCTGCTGAGGGTCAATCTCGTAAAGTGCCATCAATCCCTCGTAATATACGGCACGAGTCCAGAGGTTGCTGGTGCGGATTTTCTTTACGAATGTGTCGAGAGTAGGGTCGCTGTACTTCGTCATGAAGTAGTTGTTGGTGCGATTGGCTACTTCCAGAATTTCATTTTGCAATGCGCTCTGGGCAGAAACAGAAGTCAAACCCAGGAGCATGAAGAGCGATGAAAAGATCAGTTTTTTCATTTGTCTTGTTATTAATGTTTGTTTATTATTAATTGTTTTAGTCAAGAATTAGAGAAATAAACTCTTGAATTATTGAATTCTCTAATTCTTGACAGATATTTATTTATTTGTTTACTTGATTTCCACGAGTTTCACGGTGCTGTTCAGACCGCTTGGCACAGGAGTCCATTTCTCGTAAGTGGTCTTCTTGTAGTTGATATCTACCACGTTGATTTCCTTCATCTTGCGCCACTTAACGCCCTGGCGGTCCATTTCTGTGATGCGGTTGGCTGGCAGGTTGGTTACCTCGATGCGGAGGGTGTTCTTGCCCTTTACCAGCTTGTCCTGGCAGTTGAGAATGTAAGGCACAGCCCAGGCACAACCCACGTATTCGCCGTTGATATAGACACGGGCACTCTCTCGTACATCTCCCAGGTCGATGGTCCACAGTTTCTTGGCATCATCCTTCGACAGTTTGATGGTGGTTTCGTAAACACCTGTTCCCATCATCACCTTCGCCTTGTCGCTGAGGCCTTCCCAAGACTTTACGCCCTTCAGGTTGAAGGTTTCGCCTACCTTAGGAGCATCTTCGGTGAATGACAGCTTCCAGGAATTCTCTGTCAGGTCGATGGTCTTGCTATCCGCAGCAGCAATGGCTTCCTTGCCGCCTACCTTCACCTTAGAACCGAGTTTCCACTCATCTACGGGTTTGTTTGATGTGATGAGGATGCGGCTCTCGCCACTCTTCAGGTTCAGTTCTATGCCCTTGTCGCTGATAGCCGCTTCGTGGTATTCGCCCGTCATAGGGTTGTACCAGATGCCATGCTTCTCGTTCACGGCCAAAGCCACGCTAGAAGCGATGTCCTTGCTGGTGAGGTTGGCGATGAAGTAATGATGACCGATGCTGTTGGCACGGCGAATCATCTTCAAGCCCAGGTTCTTTCTCATCAGTTCCGGTTTTGCCGCCTGTTCCATTGCCTTGATATTATCGCCCTTGATAATCTTGGCGCCTTGTGATTTCAATTCTGATATGTGCTCAATCACGTCGCTTGGCATGATGTTGTTGCCAGGAATGATGATACCTTTGTATCGGGTTCCGGCAGCCGTTTCAATCATGCCGTTTTTAAAGGTACACGTGCGGAGATACTTGTCGCTGATGTAGTCGCAGTCGAACCCTGCCTTGTCGATGTCGAGAATCACCTTGATAAACTCTGGTGCCTTCTTCGCCATACTGTGGATGTCGAATTGCATCAGCCAGTTTTTGGTATCCTTGCGCCACATATCTCTTACTGGCAGATAAACCAGGAAATCGTTGTCAGGCTGTCCCCACTGCAGATAGGTCTGGCAGTTGGTGATGTATTTCATCAGTTCCGGAGCATCGCGCCAGATACTGTTGGTAGGACTCATATCCACCGAAGCATAGAATTTCCAGCCTGGCCATGTATCGTTTTTAGGCGAATAGGCGGTGCCATGGAAGAACATGTGGTTTACGCCGGCGCAGAACATCAGGTCCATATCCGGTTTCATCTGGCTTAGGGATGTGCGGAAGTGCTCGGTGAGCCAGGTGAAGGTTTCGCTGGATGTATATTTCTTTCCGGTGATGTGTGCTGCTGATGGGGCATATTTCAGCATACTCAGGTCGCTGAAGTTAGGACGGGTCTTTCCCGGATCCTTGCGCAGTCCCTTGATGCCGAAGTCGGTCAGTCCAAAGCCTTCAATCTCCGGGATGTCAACAGCAGCATAGCAGTCGATGAGGTTGGCTGGTGAACCGTGTGCCTGGTTGCGGGTGATGGCACCACGCTTGTTTGACCATTTGGTCCACTGTTCGGTGAAGTTATGGAGCAGCATGTCGCCCAGGGTTTCACGGTAATCGCTTACCACCACGGCATCGCCATCCAGGAACTCTGGGAACTTATCCTGCAGTTTATATCCGTGAAATTTCTCGAATTCCGTCAGGAGGGTAGGCGTCCAGTTGGCACCATATACCTCGTAGCTGTCGTTGAAGAAGGTATGAGGATATGGAGTCTTCGATGCCACGAAGGCGCTGTCGATGTGCTGTAGATAATTGGCCACGGCAGTAGAGTCGAAATGGTCGATAACGTATCCCTCTCCTCCAGGTGCGGCACGCTTCACCTTCTGTCGGGTACGGCTTTCGTAGAGAGCGATGACGCGTTTCTTGTTCTTTGCTCCTTCTACCGGGAACGCCTTGATGACCTTCAGTTTGGCAAAATCACGTTCTTTCTGAGGCACGTTGAATTCTATCTCCATCAGTTTCTGCTTTACATCCACGATGGTATCCACGAACACCGCCTTGCATGCCGCCTCGCTGATAGGTACCCAAGGACCACCGAAAGGCCATCCTGTGCCGGTAGACATATCGGTCTCGATGCCCACCTGCTTGTTTTCCTTCTCAACAAATTTGAGCATATCCATCCATTTAGGCGAGAGATAAGGGATATCGTTCTTGTCGTTGCCCTGTACGCCATAGAGCGGTGTTATTTCCACGGCACCGATACCTGCCTTGGCGTATTCGTCAAGGTTCCATTTCAGGTTTTCCTGATCCACGGCAGATCCCATCCACCACCATCTTACGCCCGGTTTGGCTTCCTGCGTAGGGGTAGGAAGCAACTGAGCCTGGCTGTTGAGTGAAGACAACAATGCCAAAGCAAAGGATAATCCTATGAATTTATGATTTCTTTTATTGTTCATCATATTGGGTTTTATTAAGTTGATCTTAATTGTTTATTCTTCGTTTGCAAAGATAGCGAAAAATACCCAATAATAGCCGTATTATGATTCTTAAAAATGTAAAATAGTACAAATATGCTAGGTGTTTTGCCAAAAAGTCAAGGAAGTGCATAAAAAAAGATAATCTGGCAAAGCGCAAGGTCATCTTATTTATGAATTAGTACAATTTTAATAGAAAAAATCTAGCGACACCGTGAAATGCGGTGTCGCTAGAATGCTGCAATATTTACTTGAGAAGTTTCTTCTTCTTCTCGATGAACTGGAACATCTTGTTGCCTAACTCCTGAGCACCATTGGCATCGAAGTGGAGAACATCGCTGCGCAGACTGGCGTTCGGCACATCTACCACATAGATGCTCTTGTCTTCCTGGGTGAGTCGATGCTGGGCATCTTCCACGCCTTGGCTCCATTGTTGGCTTTTATGCGAGATTCCACCAATTCTACATATTTCTCTGCTACTTGTTCTTCAGAAAATCAATCTCTACGATTCTCAATACCGGTTTGCCTTTCTTGATTCCTATGAAATCGAGGGTGCTTGCCTTGCCGCCCGCCAGCTCCTTGGTGTCGCTGAGCTGGGTCTTGCTCTTGGCATCGCCCATCATCCTGATGGTGATATCCTTCGCCTTCACCGGCTTGTCTATCTTGACATGAACATAGCCGAGGCAGGCGTAGGTGTAACCCTCCCAAACCTTCTTCTTGCCGGCAAAGATGGCGAGCGGATACATCTTGTCTCTCCAGCCCGTAAGTTTCACGGTGATTTCGTCTACTTTCTCTTTCTTGGCAAACTGATAGGTAATCCAGGCATTCTCAGGCTTGCCATCGCTCTTCCATTCGGTGGTCTCATCGTCATCGAAAGTTTTCTGGACATCTTCCTGGCTTACGCTAGCCACGGCACCGGTGATGTCGATGGTCTCCTTGATATCGGTATAGGATGGGGTAGATGGAGTTTCTCCACGAGAAAGGTCGCCCTTCAAGCTGAACTGAGGCAGGTAGTGCTCGATATCGACCTTCTCGGTCTTCAAGTCGATGCTTGCCACGCCCTTGATGCCATCAGCACCAGCACAGATTGTGATGTTTCCTGGGTTCACGGTACTGCGGATCAAGACTCTGTTTACACCGCATTCTACTGGCAAATCAATCTTTCCGATGTAATTATCGAAGGTATTGTCGCTATCTGTTGAATCGAGAATATCAGCTGCCTTGCGGGCTGCCTTCTGTTCTGCTGTCTCGTTCTTATCTACCACGAGGCTCTGCTTCTTGGCCGCAAGTGCCCTTTTGGTTTCCTCGTTGGGAGTAGACAATCCGCCAATCCATTCCATTTCGCCCTGATAGTTGAAGTGGATGGTTCGGTTGTCGAGTGGACAGCGTCTGTCCTGCTTATCTACCACCTCTACCTGGATGAGCGCCATGTCGGCACCATCAGCCTTGAAACCTTCCGGATTCTGGATGCTGGTGAGCTTGATGTGATGAGGCTCGCCCGCAGTTTCGATGGCATAACGGCTTGTTTCTTTCTTGGTCTTGGCATCTTTTGATTTCTTATCAGATTTATCGTATGTATAAGCAACAGCTTCAATCTTTCCAGCCTCGAAAGGTACATTCTTCCAGGTGAAAAGCCACTGGTTGCTGCGTTCGCCCATGCCCAGACTCTTGCCGTTGACAAAGAGTTCTACCTCGTCGCCGGTACTTACCACATATTCTGTCTGCTTGATGGTGCCTGGCTTGTAGTTCCAATGTCCCACGATATAGGTGGCATCCTTTTCAGGAGATACCCAGCCGTTCCACATCACCTGATGAGTGAAGAAGGCATCCTTCGGAATGCGCATCGCATCGGTTACACCGCTCGAACGGTAGTTTGCCTCACCACGATGATGGGTGTTGGTATCTGAGAAGATGATCTTGGTACCGCCATCGCTTACTCTTTTGCCGGTGCCCGGACGCTCCTGCCAGTATTCGAACCAGCGCTCTACCATGCTTGCTGCAAAGGTATCCATGTTGTGATTGTATTCGAAGGCAGGCTTGCCACGATACAATGGTCCGTCGCCTTCCTTATGGTAAGGATAGCTCTGCTCATCCCAGTATTTACGCAAACCCTCGTCGCGATGATACTCCATCGACCACATCGGGTGCTTCTTACTCTTGTTGATGTAAAGCATCTCGCCGCCATATTCAGCCTCGTTGATGTTGAGCATCTCTCGGCTGCCGCTGGCTCTGCCTCCGTGAGGATCGAACTCATCGCGGATGGCTTTCATCTGTAGCATGTGCTCGCGGCTCACGCCCTTGTTTCCGATTTCATAGAAGATGATGCTAGGGTTGTTGCGGTTGTAGATGATGGCTTCCTTCATCAGTTCCAGGCGCTGTTCCCATCTGCGGTCGAAGACATCCTTCTCTGCATCACCTGCTGGCATCGCCTGAATCAGTCCCACACGGTCGCAGCTCTCGATATCCTGTTTCCAAGGGCAGACGTGCATCCAGCGAACCAGGTTACCGCCTGATTCTACCATCAGTTTGTTACTGTAGTCGCTCAACCAGGCAGGAACGCTCATACCCACGCCAGGCCACTCGTTGGAGGTGCGCTGCGCATAGCCGTGCATCATGATGGCACGGTCGTTGAGATAGAACTTGCCTTCACCGAACTGGGTCTTGCGGAAACCGGTCTTGGTCACCACATCATCAATCTTGCTTCCGTCATCCGCCTTCAAGAGGGTCTTCACGGTGTAGAGATATCCATATCCCCAGCTCCAGAAGTGGGCGTTGTTCAGGAGTCCGCTCACCTTCCCTGTCTTGGTTTCGCCTGGCTTCAAGGTATATCTTTCGCCATCAAAATGGCCCACTTCCTTGCCGTCAGCGTCCAGAATCTTGGCGAAGAAGCGGAAAGAGCGAGACTTGGAATCCTCATTCCTTACCTGCGATTCTGCATTCACCGTTACCTTCTTTCCTGCAATATCATAGTTGCTGCCATAGATATAGATACCTGTGGTCTTGAGATTATTGTAGAGCGGAAGAGTCTGGTAAAGTTTGTCGGTGATGTGGAGGAACACATTCTTTGGAATACCGCCATAGTTGGCATTGAAGTTCTTGTCGTTCCACTGGAAACGCTGACCGCTGGTGCGCTCACGATAGTTCCAGGAGTTATCCACACGTACGGCTATGACGTTTTCACCTTTTATAATATAAGGTGTCAGGTCGAATCCGCTTGCCATCACACCATTCTCGGTATATCCCACTTTCTTGCCATTGAGCCAGATGTCGGCACCGAAGCGCACGCCCTCAAACTCGATGAAATACTTGCGGTCGCCCACTTCTTGGATATGGAAGTGCTTGCGATACCACATGATGGTGTCGCTGAGGTGTTCGATAGAAACCTTGAACGCTTCTTTCTCGTTAAAGGCACGAGGCAGCGTAATCTGTTTCCAACCGGCATCCTTGTAATTTGCCAGTTCTGCTCCCTGGAAGTCGCCCACCTTGAGCAACCATCCCCCATTAAAATTGAGCTTTGTCCTTTCTACTGCATACATCTGGCATAGCGAGATGAAAGCGAGTAGAAGCAGAAATAGTCTTTTTCTCATTCGATTTTGTTTTGATTGTTTTGTTGCGTTATTATTCTAATTTTGTTGCAAAGTTACGAAAAGAATGTATATTTCTTATGGATTTTTGTACGATTTCATGTTCTTTTGTTCGAGTTTCTACTATTTCCGTTTTATAAAATTGAAAGTGTCTACTGAAATCAGAAAAACAGAAAATGTTATGCCAAATGTCATAGCTCAAATATCAAAAGAATAGGTTGGGTATGGAGCGAAATGAGTATTTTTGCAGCAGAAATTTTAAACAAGCTAATAACAAGAATAATATGAATAGTGTTTTAGAAGGTCGTCCTGCCTTGAAAAAGGAGGTCGAGAAGATTGCTGAAGTTGCCGGTTATCTCTGGCAGAATGGTTGGGCTGAGCGTAATGGTGGTAACATCACTGTAAACGTTACCGACTTGGTTGATGACGAAATCAAGGCTTTGCCAGCTATCAGCGAAGTAAAGCAGATTGGTACAGCATTGCCTGCATTGAAGGGCTGCTACTTCTTCTGCAAGGGTACAGGTAAGCGTATGCGCGACTTGGCTCGCTGGCCTATGGAGAACGGTTCTATCATCCGCATCCTCGACGATTGCGCCAGCTATGTTATCATCGCAAATAATCCTGTAATGCCAACATCTGAGTTGCCTAGTCACTTGAGCGTTCATGCCCGTCTCATCGAGAAGGGTTCCAACTATAAGGCTACTGTTCATACTCACCCTATCGAGCTTATCGCCATGAGCCACAACAAGAAGTTCATGGGCAAGGATGTGTTGAGCAACCTGCTCTGGAGCATGATTCCAGAGACCAAGGCTTTCTGTCCACTCGGTTTGGGTATCGTTCCTTATCAGTTGCCAGGCAGTTTGAAACTTGCTGAGGAGACCTTGAAGGAGTTGGAGGATTATGATGTAGTGATGTGGGAGAAGCATGGTGTCTTTGCCAAGGGCTTGGACGTGATGGATGCCTTCGACCAGATTGACGTACTCTCTAAGAGCGCCAAGATTTACATCGATTCCAAGTGCATGGGATTCGAGCCTGATGGTATGAGCCAGGAGGAAATGGCTGAGATGACCAAGGCATTTAATTTGCCAAGATAATATAGGCTTTAGATAAAGAAAATAAGTTTTAAAGATTGTTTTCTATAAGAATTTTTGGTTTAGATAATTAAGTTTAGTAAAAAGACCCCGAGCATTGTGAAATACTCGGGGTTCCTTTTTTGTTATATAAGTTGTGGCAAGAAGCTTGAGATAATCAAGACGATGATGCCGACAATTAATACGGAGATGGTCTTCTTTGAGCAGCCTTTCCATTCCTTTAGGATGATGCCCCATACATTCGAGAATACTACGTTGAGCGCCATCAGAATGCAGAACGATAGGGTCATGAGGGTAGGAGATTCGGTGAGGAACCCCTTGCCCAGTGACAGTCCGAAGAACTGGCTGTACCACAAGGCACCAGCCAAGACACAATAGAGAATGTTATTGCTCCAAACCTCCTGGTTCTTGTAATCGCTCCAAGTATGATTCTTGGTGTTCTGATAGAAACAGTAGATGGCATTGGTGATGAAACCACCTAGGGTAACCAGGAAGGTGGCTGGCAAGGTCTTGTACATATCAGGAGTGAAACTGCCGAAATGGATATCGGAACCGAAGGTGAGACCCACATTGAAGCAGCCGCTCATGAAACCAGCCAGCAAGGCGATGGCAAGTCCCTTAGGGAAGTTGAAGTCCTTTACTGCCGCCTTCTTCTCTTCTTCTGAGAGCGATGCCGCCTTCATACTACCTGCCACACCGATGATGGCGATACCGAGAAGAGTGACTACCACGCCGAGAATTACGCTGAAGGTAAGCGATGAGAGGGCGTCCATCTCCGGGAAGAAGATGTTGAGCAATACAGGTCCCATGATGGTGCCGAGACCTGCACAGGTTCCCAAGGCGATGCTCTGTCCCAATGCTACTCCCAGATAGCGCATGGAAAGACCGAAGGTCAGTCCACCTACGCCCCAGAGTACACCGAAGAGCATGGTCATTGCTACGTTGAAGCCATAACCGTCGAATAATTCAAAGAAGGAATGGCCGCTTGGAACAGCGAGCATTGCGCCTAAGAAAGGCAAAATAAGCCATGCGAACACACCCTGAACTACCCAGTAGGATTCCCAACTCCAATCCTTAATCTTGTTGATTGGAACGTAACAGCTGGACTGGCAGAATGCGCCGATGGCTATGATTAAAAGTCCTATTAATATTTCCATATTGTTTAGTAATTAAGTGAAGAGCGATTTTGAGTGAAGAACGAAGAGTGAAGAGTGAAGAATTCATGTGTTTTTTTAGCCATAAGACTATTGAATTCTTCGTTCTTCACTCTTCAGTTAAATCGTTCTTAAACTCGCTTTGCGAGTACCTCAGCCTCGTACTTCTCGATGTCTGCGATGTACTCTTCGCCAACAGGGATGTTGTTCTTCAAGTTGAAGTAATCATATACTGCACCGAATGGCAATGTCTTCTCTTCTTCGAGGAGAGCCAGGCGCTGGAAGAGCTTGCCCTCGTCCTCGTACTTGCGGAGGGTATCAAGTGGCTCAAGGAATGCCTGCAACAATGACTTCTGGGCAGCACGAACACCGATGATGTAAGCACCGATGCGGTTGATAGAACCGTCGAAGTAGTCGAGACCGATGTGAGCACGGTCGAGTGCGTTGGCACGAACCAACTCTGAGAAGAGGTTGCGTGTGTTGTCATCGAAGAGGGTTACGTGGTCTGAATCCCAGTGCATTGGGCGAGATACGTGGAGCATCAGCTCAGGAACGAAGAGCAGGAGTGCAGAAACTGCATCAGATACGTTCTCTGTTGGCTCATAGTGACCTGTATCGAGAGTGTACATCACGTTGTTCTTAGCGCAGTAGCCAGCGTAGAAGTCGTGAGAACCTACGGTGTAAGCCTCCAAGCCAATACCGAAGAGCTTAGCTTCGAGACAAGACTTCATGTTAGGCAACTCCTCTGCTAAGATCTCATCGAGAGAGTTCTTCAAAATCTCACGATAGCGTCCCTTCTCTACAGTGATGTCCTTAGAACCATCGTGTACCCAGATGTTCATGATACATGGGTCGTTCTGGAACTTACCCATAGCGTCTGCAATGCGGCGGCAACGCTTGGTGTGCTCAATCCAGAACTCGCGGATAGCTGGGTCAGGATTTGACAATGAGAGGCTGCCACTCTTAGGGTGAGAGAAAGAAGTAGAGTTGAAGTCGAGCTTCATGTTCTGCTCCTTAGCCCACTGCATCCAGCCTGTAAACTGGTCTACGGTTACCTCGTTACGGTCAATCTGCTTGCCACCGAACTCACCGTAAATCTCATGAAGGTTGAGACGGAAAGTACCAGCCAGGAGAGAGTTCACCTTCTCGATGTCCTGACGGAGTTCGTCGATGTTGCGAGCCTTGCCAGGATAGTTACCAGTGCTCTGGATACCACCAGAAGCAGCCTCACCGCGCTCGAAGCCAACTACATCGTCAGCCTGCCAGCAGTGCAGAGAGATAGGAGTTTTCTCCAAAGTCTCAATAGCCTTGTCTGTATCTACACCCAGAGCTGCATAGCGCTCCTTTGCAATCTCGTAATTCTTTAAAATCAAATCTGCTTTCATTGTTTTTATGTATTTTGTTATTATTGTTTATTTTTACCTTTTTACCCTTTTACTTTTTTACCTTTAAAAACTTCTCGTAAGCCGCATCCCATGCTTCCTTGTTCTGTGGCTCGAATGTCTTAAGCTCCAGCGAGTTGGCGATAATCTGGCGCATTTCCCAAATATCCTTTACCAAGCCCGATGCCTTTGCCTGGAGCATGATGTTGCCGATGGCGGTGCCTTCCTGAGGACCTGCCAATACGGTTACACCACAACTGTTGGCAGTAAACTGGTTGAGATATTGGTTGAGCGAACCTCCACCGATGATGTGGAGCACATTGAGGTCGATGTCGGCGAAATCCTTGAGCCATGTGAATACCTGGCGATAGCGGAGGGCAAGACTCTCGAAGATGCAGCGGCAGAATTCGCCATAGCTCTGAGGAACATGCTGACCGGTCTTTTCGCAATACTGCTTGATGGCTTCTACCATGCTCGATGGGTTGGCAAAACAGGTATCATCCGGGTTGATGATGCTTTGGAAGGCTGGCTGCTTCATGGCTTCAGCTATAAGTTCTGCATGACCCAGGCAAGTCATATCTTTCTGGTTGGCAGCAGCCTCGTCTTTCCATTCCTTGCGGCAACGCTCGTAAATCCACATGCCGCAGATGTTCTTCAGGAATCGGGTAGTGCCCTCAATGCCACCCTCGTTGGTGAAGTTGAGCTCATAGCTCTTCTCGTTGATGATGGCGTTCTTGGTCTCGATGCCCATCAGGCTCCAGGTTCCTGAACTCAAATAGGCAAACTCCTCGTTCTTGGCAGGAACGGCTGCTACGGCACTGGCTGTATCATGACCTGCTACTGCGATGACGGGAACGGCATTCAGTCCTGTTATCTTCTGTACCTCTTCGGTCAGTGTGCCGATGATGGTAGCAGGATGGGTCATCTTGCCAAACTGTTCTCTCTTCAATCCGATACTTTCCACGAGGTCGATGTCGAAATCGCCGGTCATCGGATTCAGAATCTGAGAAGTAGATGCTACGGTATATTCGCAGATGGCGTTGCCGGTGAGCATATAGCTCAGTGCATCAGGGATGAAGAGAATCTTGTCGGCATTCTCCAGAGCCACGTTTCCTGCCTTGCGCATGGCATACATCTGGAACAATGAGTTGAAATTCATAAACTGGATGCCGGTCTTTTCGTAAACCTTCTCCTTGCTGATTTTCTCATCAAAGTATTTCTCCATGATGCCCATGGTATGAGGGTCGCGATACGCCATCGGGTTGCGTAGGATATCTCCGTTCTTGTCTACATATACAAAGTCGCATCCCCAGGTATCAATACCGATGCTCTGGATGTGGATGCCACGCTGTGCTACGAGTTTCAATCCTTTGATAATCTCAAAGTAGAGGGCGTAGATATCCCAATAGAAGTGAGCGCCTGTTTCGATCAGGTTGTTGTCGAAACGGGTCAGCTCCTCTAAGTCAAACTTGCCGTCTGACAAGCTTCCTACTATGGTTCTTCCGCTGGTAGCACCTAAGTCTACCGCGAAGAAGTATTTCTTTTGTTCCATTATGAATTTTGTCTTTAAGTTGCTGTTATTTGTTCACGTTTGCAAAGGTAGACCAAAAAAGGGATATGGAACAAGAGAAATTGATTTTAGAGCCTTATTTTTTGACTATCTCGTCATATTTCTGAAATCTGATGGCTTCATGCCCGTCTGAATTTTGAATTTGGCAGAGAAATAGTCAGGCGATTCGAAATTGAGCCGGTATGCAATCTCCTTGATGCTCTCGTCGGTGGTAGACAGCAGTTCTTTGGCTCTCTGCAGTTTCAGATTCTGCTGATAGAGGGCGGGAGCGAATCCGGTATGCTCCTTGAAGAGCTTGCGGAAAGAAGAGTAGCTGATGCCCAGTTCCTGCGCAATCTCCTGGATGGTGAGCGTATCTTCAAGCGATTCTCGGATACGCAAACGGGCTTTATTGATCATGTCAACATGCTTGGTATCCTTGCTCAACACGATATTTCTCTCCAGAGAATACATTTTGCCTATCAGATGGTTTACGATACCCGCCATAGTCTGTTGTGCAAAAGCAACCTCTTCCTGTGCGGTTTTGTAAGCCTCTTCGTAGAGAGCGATAATCTCGTTACTGTAACCTACATGGTAGATTGGCTTTTCAGGAGAAAGAAACCCTGCTTTCACGCGGTCGTCGATGTTCTTGCCCTTGAAGCCGATCCAATAGCTTTTCCAACCCTTGGTGCCTGATGGATGATAGCTATGCCATTCACCGGGAAAGAGCAGGAAGATGTCTCCAGCCTTGATCTTTGTTTCCGGAAGATGGGCAGAGCTGAACACTCCTTCGCCTTCCGGCTGGTAGAGAAGCTGGTATTCATCGAGGGTTCTTCCCTTCTGGAGATCGAAGTAATATCCATCGGCATGACCCTTGGTAGGATATTCTTCTCCCGGGGCGATTTCTTCCCGTCCCACGGTGCTGATGGTGAGACCCCATTCGGCGTCTCTTTCTGTTGCTAAAAGGTATTTACTGGTTTGCATAATGCATTGTTTTGTTTCTGGATTTTGCCTCCTGGCTCATCTTCTGGTGCTATTGCTTCCAGAGCCATTTAGCTTATTCATCGGCAAAATTACGCAAAAAAATCCACTATACCTTATTATATATGCAAAAAAGTATGTACTTTGTGCTGAAATGTATAAAAAAACAAATATTCGGATAATAATAATGATACTTGAACGATTTTATTATATGAAAAACAAGGTTATTTGATAGTTTTGCAGCAGAAATCCTTTTAGAATAGGATTTGCAACTAACAAAGCGAGATCATCAATCGCAAAGCAAGATAATTGAAATCCTAAAAAACAACATTATTCTAAAGCTGGAAACAAGATGGTCGAACCGAAAAAAATAAAATCTTAACGTCATAATAAACAAAATGAATAACAAGCTATTTATGAAAAGTTCGGCAGTGCCTGCAACTTTGTTTTGCACGGCATTGATGCTTGCCCCTCTTTGCGGAGGCGCAGGTTCTGCTAAAGCGACTACGGCTATAGCTCAGCAAACAGGTATCGTAAAAGGTACAGTGGTTGATGCCAATGGTGAAGCCGTTATTGGAGCTAGTGTTATCATCGAGGGACAGAAAGTTACCCAGGGTACAGTAACAGACTTTGATGGTAACTTCTCTCTCAACGTGAAGCCAGGTGCCAAGTTAAAGATCAGTTACATTGGATTCGTATCCCAGACTGTGGTTGCCAAAAACGGCATGCAGGTGGTCTTGAAAGAAGAGGCTACTTCCCTCAAGGCTGTAGAAGTGGTTGCCTATGGTGTACAGAAGAAGGTTACTGTTACCGGTGCCCTCTCCAGCGTGAAGAGCGAAGACCTGGTCCGTACCCCTGTTGGTAATGTCAACAATGTGCTCGGTGGTCAGCTTTCGGGTGTTACCACCGTACAGTATTCCGGTGAGCCGGGTTCAGATGCTGCGAGCGTATTTGTTCGTGGTAAGGCATCTTTCAATGGTGCCGACCCTTTGGTTCAGGTGGATGGTGTAGAGCGAAGCATGAGCGATGTGGATCCTGAGGAAATCGAGAGCATCACCGTTTTGAAGGATGCTTCTGCCACAGCCGTATTCGGTGTGCGTGGTGCCAACGGTGTGATCCTGATTACCACCAAGCGTGGTCAGGAGGGTAAGACCAAGATCAGCGGTTCTACTTCATGGGGAATCCTGACTCCTACCAAGATGGTAGAGCAGGCAAACAGCTACGAGTATGCTACCTTCCATAATATGATGCGCCAGAATTCGCATGGCAAGAATGGTGATCCGTTGAGTCCTCAGTTCTCTGATGTCGTTATCCAGAAGTTCAAGGATGGAAGTGATCCTGTCCGTTTCCCTAGCACCTTGTGGGCTGAATACATTATGAAGGATGCTACTATGCAGAGTAAACACAATCTGAATATCAGCGGTGGTACAAAGACGGCACGCTACTTCATCAATGTTGGTTACTATACTCAGGGTGGTCTGTTCAAGGAGTTTGGTCAGGATTACGATTTCGGTTATCAGTATAACAGTTTCAACTACCGTGCCAACCTCGACCTGGATGTCACCAAGACAACCACCATCTCCTTCAATCTGGCAGGTAAGGTAGATAATGCCAACAAGCCATATTCTGGTCAGGGATCATCTGGTCTGATCAACGAGGCTTATCAGGCTACTCCATTCTCCAGTCCTGGTATCATCAATGGCAGATACATCGCTACCGAGACCCAGTATGAGGATTGCGGTACCGACCAGCTTCCTTTCGTGGGGGGGAGCGGTATTACCTATTTCGGCAATAATGATGTGAATGGCGGTTTCATGAAGACTACCAACAACAAGCTGCAGTTCGACCTCCAGTTGAAGCAGAAGCTCGATATGATTACCAAGGGTCTCTCTTTCAAGATGAAGGCTTCCTACAATGGTGCCTACGCCATCAAAAAGAATGCATACGCCAAGAAGGCTACCTATACCCCTGTACTCCAGGACGACGGTACCTATAAATATAAGAAATATACCTGTTGGCGGAATTAAAAAAACGCCTGAAAATTAGTATATTTTTATGGAGA
>OKUG01000102.1_pt1 | contig 37695 bp, 29 predicted proteins | sample 1606721 | NCBI WGS metagenome assembly OKUG01 (sample SAMEA3882539, study PRJEB24775) | human gut metagenome | biome: human-associated habitat; feature: intestine environment; material: feces | place: Netherlands | collected 2009/2010
CATCTTTACAATGGCTGCCCCACCAGCCGCTACCCGGCGGCAGACGGCCGCTACCGTGTCCGCAATGCCGAGGGCCAGTTCCTGGGCCTTGCGAACATCACCGGCGGTGTGCTCAAGGTCGAAAAACTATTTTGCGAAAGGGGCTGACTGCCCAATGCAAATTTATCAAAGGCTGACGCCCATCCACGCCCCGCAGGGCAGTGCTGTGGCGCTCGGCTATTTTGACGGCGTCCACTGCGGCCACCGCGCTGTGCTGGGGGCTGCCGTCGAATGCGCCCGGGCCGGTGGCCTGACCGCTGCGGCCTTCACGTTTGAGCTGCCCGCCAGCAGTACGCTGAAGGGCGGGCGCATCCTCTCGCTGCCGCAGAAGCACGTCCGCGTTGCAAGCTTAGGCATCGAGGAATACCAGGAGGCACCGTTTGACGAGTTCCGTGCGCTGACGCCGGAGGATTTTGTGCAAAAGGTGCTGGTGGACTGCTTTAACGCAAAGCAGCTGTTCTGCGGCGACAACTTTACGTTTGGAGCCCGCGCCGCCGGTAACGTGGAGCGTCTGCGGGAGCTCTGCGCGCCCCTCGGCATCGGCGTGCATATCGTACCGATGGCGCAGTACGGCGGGCAGACCGTCTCCTCCACCCGCATCCGCGCTGCGCTGGAGGAGGGCCGTCTCGACGATGCCAACGCCATGCTCGGCACACCCTACGCCATCGACTGGCCCGTTGTCCACGGCAAGGGCATCGGCAGCGGAAAGCTCGGTACGCCGACGCTGAACCAGAACTACCCCGCCGCGGCCCTGCAGCCCTGCGCGGGCGTCTACCTGACCCGCATTTATCTGAACGGCCAGTGGCGACCCGCAGCCACCGGCATCGGCAAGCGCCCCACGGTGGACAGCAGTGAAAACGCCGCCGTGACCTGCGAGACGTTTGTGCCGGACTTCTCCGGCAATGTCTACGGTCAGCAGCCGGTGTTGGAATTTCACAAATATTTCTGCCCGGTGCGCAAGTTCAATTCGATGGACGAGCTGGCCGCGCTGATCCACCACGCCGCCGACGAGAGCAAGGCGTATTTTGCGGCCCTGAACGGCGCAAAATAATTGCGGAAATGCCGCAAAGGCTCTTGTATTCCGCAAAATGTTGTGGTATACTAATTCTTGTTACCGCGGCCCGGTATGGGGCGTATGCCTCAATGGTTCCAACTACCCCTTACTGCGCCGACGGCCAATACATTTTTATGAAAGAGGTATATACCCATGAGCCAGAAATCCGCTATCGATAAGCAGCCCATCATCGCCAAGGCAGCCATCCACGAGGGTGACACCGGTTCTCCGGAGGTCCAGGTTGCTCTGCTGACCGCTCGTATCAACCACCTGACCGAGCACCTCAAGACCAACAAGCATGACAACCACAGCCGCCGCGGCCTGTTCAAGATGGTCCGCCGCCGTAATCTGCTGGCCTATCTGCAGAAGAAGGACATCAACCGTTACCGTGCCCTGATCGCTGAGCTGGGTCTGCGTAAGTAATTTTCGCAAAAACGGGCAGGGTGCATTTGCACTCTGCCCGATTTTTCATACATGTGTGCTGCCGCCCCCTACAACGCGGCACATCACAAAAATCCACTGCACCCGTATTTTACAGCCGTCCCCCCCGCCGCGTTTTGTGCAGTAAATCGAGCACCCAAGCAACTGGCTTGGCTGCTGGCTTTATTGTACAGAACCGGGGCAGGGGAGCGCTGAAAGTAAAAATCTACCAAAGAAGGAGAATCCCTATGGCTTACGAATTCGCATCCAGACTGGAAACCTTCCCCAACTACCGCAAGTTCGAGACGACCTTTGCGGGCCGCCCGTTTGTGGTCGAGACCGGCAAAATGTGCGGTCTGTCCAACGGCAGCGCCATGATCCGCTACGGCGAGACCTGCGTGCTCTGCAACGTCACGATGAGCGACAAGCCCCGCGACGGCGTCGATTTCTTCCCCCTGAGCGTCGAGTTTGAGGAGAAGCTCTACGCCGCAGGCCGCATCCCCGGCAGCTTCATGCGCCGTGAGGGCCGCCCCGGCGAGCACGCCATCCTGTCCTCCCGCGTTGTGGACCGCCCCATCCGCCCGCTGTTCCCCAAGGATATGCGCAACGATGTCTGCGTGACCATGACCGTCATGAGCCAGGACCCCGACTGCTCTGCCGAAATTTCCGGCATGAACGGTGCGTCCCTGGCCATCGCCATGTCTGATATTCCCTGGAACGGCCCTATTGCCGGTGTGTTTGTCGGTCTGGTGGACGGCGAGATCGTGCTGAACCCCACGAAGGAGCAGCGCGAGCACAGCGACCTGTCCCTGACGCTGGCCGCCAGCGAGGAAAAGATCGTCATGATCGAGGCCGGTGCCAACGAGGTCGATGAGGAGACCATGATGAAGGCCATCCGCGCCGGTCACGAGGAGATCCGGAAGATGCTGGCGTTCATCAACAGCATCGTCGCCGAGATCGGCAAGCCGAAAAAGAGCTTCACCCCCGTGGAGCTTGACCACGCCCTGCTGGCTGACGTCTACGCCAACCACCTCGAGGACGTTAAGGCCGCGATGAACACCGACGACAAGAATGTCCGCGACGCCGCGATGCTGCCCATTATGGATGCCATCGCCGCCGAGCACCCCGAGCTGACCGCCGCTGACCTCGATCTCATCAGCTACAAGCTGCAGAAGAAGGTCGTCCGCACCTGGCTGCTGGAGGACGGCAAGCGCGTCGATGGCCGCGGCATCAACGAGATCCGCCCGCTGGCCGCAGAGGTGGGCATTCTGCCCCGCGTGCACGGCTCCGGCATGTTCACCCGCGGCCAGACGCAGGTGCTTACCACCTGCACGCTGGGCGGCACCAAGGACAACCAGTTGATGGATGATCTGACCGACGAGCAGACCAAGCGCTATATCCACCACTATAACTTCCCGCCGTACTCCGTGGGCGAGGCACGCGCACCGCGCAGCCCCGGCCGCCGCGAGATCGGCCACGGCGCATTGGCTGAGCGTGCTCTGGTGCCGGTGCTGCCCTCCTTGGAGGAGTTCCCCTACACCATCCGCTGCGTGTCCGAGGTGCTCAGCTCTAACGGCTCCACCTCTCAGGCTTCCATCTGCGGCTCTACGCTGGCGCTGATGGACGCTGGCGTGCCCATCAAGGCTCCGGTTGCCGGTATCTCCTGCGGCCTGATCACCGAGGGCGAGCGCTGGATGACCATGCTGGACATTCAGGGCGTGGAGGACTTCCACGGCGATATGGACTTTAAGGTTGGCGGCACCCGCAAGGGCATCACCGCCATCCAGATGGATATCAAGATCGACGGCCTGACCTACGACATCATTGCTGAGGCCTTCGAGAAGTGCCGCAAGGGCCGCCTGTATATTCTGGACGAGATCATCAAGCCCGTGATCGCCGAGCCCCGTCAGGAGCTGAGCCGCTGGGCACCCAAGATGTTCAGCATGATGATCCCCACCGACAAGATCAAGGACGTGATCGGTAAGGGCGGCAAGGTCATTCAGGATATCTGCGCCACCTGCAACTGCAAGATCGACGTGCAGGAGGACGGCCATGTGTTCGTCTCCGCCGTGGATCAGGAGGACGCAAAGCGCGCCATCTTTACCATCAAGACCATTGTGGAGGACCCCGAGATCGGTGCCATCTACAAGGGCAAGGTGACCCGCCTGATGAACTTTGGTGCCTTTGTGGAGATCGCCCCGGGCAAGGAAGGCCTTGTGCATATCTCCAAGCTGGACACCAAGCGCGTGGAGCGGGTAGAGGACGTGGTTGCCGTGGGCGATGCCATCGTGGTCAAGGTGACCGACATCGACCAGCAGGGCCGCATCAACCTGAGCCGCCGCGACGCCATTCTGGCTCTGGAAGCCAAAAGGGCCGCCCAGCAGCAGTAAAAACCTAATACAGATTGCATAAAATAAGAGCCGCTGTACAAAAAGTACAGCGGCTCTTTTGCGTGTACCCCCTCAGGCTCACTGCGTTCGCCAGCTCCACCCAAAAAGCTCCCCCTTCGGGGGAGCTGGCATCGAGCAAAGCGAGATGCCTGAGAGGGTTCGTGCCTAAACCCCACCCGTGAAAAGGCAATTCTGGAAAATCCGCAGATTTTCCAGAATTGCAAATTTAAAAATATATTTTCCGCTGATTATGCGCAGAGCAACGCGGAGCGCATTCAAAATCGTGCTGCGCCCGGCAGGGGAAAGGGCACAAAAAATGCTCCCCCTTGCGGGGGAGCAAATTCGGTACACAACGCCACGCTGTGCCGAAAAGAAAGGAGTGCAAAGTCAGTTTTCCTTTTTGCCCTGACGGTTCAGCACCCAGCCTGCGGCAAACAGCAGCACGCCGCTGCAGGCCAGCACCGGCACGGGCCAGTTCAACTGGCCGGTCTGGGGCAGAACAGGCTTATCGGGGGTGGAAGGGGAGACCGGGTTATCCGGATTCTCGGGGCTTACCGGGTTGTCCGGGCTGTCGGGACTTACCGGGTTATCCGGTGTGCCGGGGCTCACCGGCGTATCCGGGTTATCCGGCTGCTCCGGGAGATCGGGGGTGTCCGGTGTGTCGGGCGTATCGGGCACATCCGGGGTGTCGGGGGTGTCCGGCGTTTCCGGGATGGTAGCGCCTACCTTGGGGGTGGCGTCCACATCGTAGATCCAGTTGTCGCCATCGGGCATGGGGATGGACACAAGGAAGGGCTTGATGGCCTCGTAGCCGTGGGATGCCTCGGTCTGCACGACCAAGTACAGACCCTGCGGCAGCTTGGTAATGTTGGCATAGCCCTCTTCGTTCACGTCCTGCTGGGCGGCAATGGCGGGCACAGCGGGCAGGTACTTTACCAGCTGGTCTGCCAGCGTGCTGTCGGAAAGATCGCCCAGCACGACACCGCAGCCCGTAAAATCGCCGGTATAGTCAAAGTACAGGTTGCCGTTGGTGCGCTTGACGGAGGCCACCTGATACAGGGTAAGCTCGCCGCCGCGCAGGGGCACATCGTTGTGGGTGTCGTACAGACGGACATGGAGCGAGCCCAGACGCCCCAGCACAATGTTGGCACTGGTGGCAAACGCCGGCAGGGCGCAGCATACCACAAGGCACATAGCCAGCAGCACAGCCGCCAGACGATGACGCAAATCAATGCTTTTCATGTTCTTCACCTCTCGTTTTCTTGGGTTTGCGTGTGGAAATCAGCATACCGATCAGTAAGATCAGCAGCATGGGCAGCGCCATAATGGGCGCAACAATAATGGGTTCAATTTTAAGCGCTTCTGCAGTAACGCGGAGGTGCTTGTACTGATCCGGGGTCTCTACGCGGCGACCGCGTACCAGCAGGCGGTGGGTGTTGATGCCGTAGGGGGTGCAGGTCATCAGGGTGACGTAGTCCTTGCCTTCGGCGATCTTCAGCTCATCGGTCTCGGTGGGCAGCACGATGGAGATTTTGTCCACCTCGTAGGTGAGTACCCGGTCCAGCACGGTGATGGTAAAGGTATCGCCCACTTCCAGCTGGTCGAGGTTGGTAAACAGCTTTGCGCTGGGCAGGCCGCGGTGCGCCGAGATGACCGCGTGGGTGCTCTCGCCGCCCACCGGCAGGCTGGTGCCCTCCAAGTGGCCTGCGGCGATCTGCAATACGCCGTCGCTGGTGCCGTGGTAGATGGGCAGCTCCACGCCGATTTTGGAAATGGTGATGTAACCCATAATGCCGGTGCCGGTAATATCCAGCGTGTCGTTATAGCCGGTAAGCTGATCCGGGCGGTAAAGGGCGTTTTCGTTGGCGGCCACCTGTGCGTTAAAGGCATCGGCGGCGTCAAAGTAGGCGCTGTAATCCGCATCGGTCATGGTGTCCACGTCCTGCGCGTAGCTTGCCACAGCACGGGACTGATGCAATTGGTTGACGTAATCGCTGAGGGTGGGGTATAACATCACGGATAGACCCACGAAAAAGACGAGGATCAGGATGATGGTGCTTTTGTTCTTTTTCATGGGCTACTCCCTAATGTTATAAGGATAGGAGCGGGGGCCTTGCAGCCCCTTTGCTCCGGGTTCTTGGGGGAAATGGAGCTTACTTGTTCTCCATGCGCTTCTTGGTGACCAGCAGAACGATGGCCGCAACCATCAGGCCGCCGCCGACCACATAGAACAGGGTAGTGCCGATGCCGCCGGTGGAGGGCAGGGTAATGCCGCCGGCTTTTTTGTTGATGATTTTATTATTCAGGTTGGATTCACCGGACAGATTAACATTGTGTTCGTCGTGCGTTGCAGAAATGACGATTTTAGTTTTGTCACAGGCACTGTAACCGGTGGGAGGGGTGGTCTCCTTCAGGTAGTAAGTACCGGCGTCCAGACCCTTAACGTTAAACTGGCCCTTGTCGTCAGAGAACATTTCTTCGCCATCTTCAGTTCCAAAGTAGCGAGAGTAAGTGCCGTCAGCATTCTTTTTGAGCTTGATCTCATCTTCATCATTGCAAGCTTCACCGCTGTACAGACGGAAGCCAGCGCCCTCCAGCTTGTTGTTCTCGTTATCATCATCGTGATACTTGGTGTTGTTCAGCTGGTAGGTGTACACACGGACTTCGCTTTCGGGAGTGAAGCCCCAGTATGCGCTGTTTCTGGGGTTATTAGAGTACTGGAGCTGTACTTTGTTTTTGTTATCGGTAGAGCCACTTGTAGTATTGACAGCGGCTTTGTCGTTCAGGTGTGCAGTATAGGTGACCGTAATAGTAGCGCCGTCATTCAAATTGAACCTTGGATCTTCAACACAGGTTTTGACATCAGGAATGCCTACCACAAAATAGTTATGACTTTCAAGATCGGTAGTATCAATGGTATACTTCGAAGAATCGCCGGTGATATCATAGGGAATGCCCTTGGATTCAATGACTACACTATCGAGTCTGTCATAAGTAATGCCCTTGGACAAGGTATCATTGAACAAAACAGCGTACTCGTCATAGTAATCGTAAGCACGGCCATTGTCTCTGCTTGCGGGCAAGGTAGCAATCAGCTTGAACTGGAACTCTTCGTTGATCGCATGGTCAGCGCTGGAACCAAAACCTGCTTCGTTGGTGCCATCCTGATCGTCATAAACTTCCTTCTCAACATAGGGCTTTACAACCTTATGATTAACTAAAACGACATAGGGTGCTTGGGGAACATTCAGCAGGAAGAAGGAATTGTAGGCATGATAGAAATCGCGAAGGTTAAAGTAGGTAGTATCAACGATCAGATAATAACCTGACTCTGGAATGTTGATGCCATCGGTGTGATCTGTAATGACGGGTTTCGGGTTTGCATTGGCATCCGGGTAGAGATAGTGGCATACAACGCGCGCAAAAGCGATGCTGTAATCATCGGAATTATGCCATTTGCTGATAACCGCAAGAACGTCCTGAGCAGTGAAATTAGTTTTAAACTCACCGCCGATGGTAGGATCTGCCGTCAACTGCGCCAGAAACTCGTCAGGCTTAGTGATGCTGCTGCCCCACCCAACGTTGGAAAGCGTCTCATTGTCCTTACTAATAACACCCTTGAAGATCTGGAAAGCGCTGTAACCGTGGAGTTGGTTGAGGTCCTCCTCAGTCTCCCGAGTGTTGTATGCAAACGCCGGGATCGCCATGGCGCACACCATGGCAACTGCCAGCAGCGCAGCCATGAGTTTTTTCATTGCTTTTTTCATGAAAAAAGCCCCTTTCTTTTCTGCCCCTTGCCGCCCCCCTGCGTTTTGCACAGGGGGTAGGGGTGTAGTTTTGTTTGGTCTATCGCGTAAACTTTGCGCTGGGCGGGCGGGGGCTCAGCCCCGGCACGCCAGCAGAAAAGTGCAGTTTAGTCATCTGCTCTCCCTTCGCGTCTGCGCTTGCGGTGGATAAAACTATATGCCAGCGCGGTCAGCATCATTGTGCCGCCCACGGCTGTATACGGGAGTGTACCGGTGCCGCCGGTAGAGGGGAGAACGTAGTCAGAGTTGTCATTGGGGGTGTTTTCGCAGTAGTAGTAGAAGCTGCCAAACATCTGCCCTTCAGCCAACTTGTACTCGCTAAAGGTATCTGTACTCTTAAAGTCGGGAACGCCAGAGGCCGTGTAGCTGTGACTATTGTCAGAAATTACAAAATAATGGTAATTATTCGGTGTCCGATAACCATCAGGCGCTTGTGTTTCCTTCAAGCGATAGAAGGTGTTAACGTCCAGACTGCCAAGCGTTACGTTGCCGCTGGTGTTGGTCACTATATCAGTTTTTTCGCCTTTCCATCCAGTGGTAGCGTTATACTTTTCCAGACTGAACTCTGCACCGGGCAGAACCTTGTCTGGCGTGCCGGAGTACTTGACGATGGTCAAGCGGTTGGAGTTGAAGTCGATACCGGCAGAAGCTCCCGAACTGGAAGTAAAGCTGGTGCTGCATTGCTCGTTCTTCCACTTGCCATTCAGTTCTGCAGTGTTCTCAAAGGTGAAGGTATTGCCTTTAACCAGACCTTCCGTATTAACTCGGTAATGGAAAACCAGCACAAGCGGGGTGCTATCGGGTACCATTGTCCATGCCTTAAGCTGGTGGCTGCTATTGCTGCTGTACTTGGAATAGTAGGTGGACGTGTCAACGTTATTTCCGGCGGCATCGTCATCAAACTTTCCGGCTACACAGGTAAGGTCTGCACGCCATGTGGTTGCTTCCAGCGTACCATCTGCCTGCAGATTGGCATCAAAAACAGAGATGCCTTCCAGCGTTACACGCTTGGTGCCAGACCCATCAGCCCACAAATCAGAGGGCACGGTCATGACGTCTTGCAGGACCATAGGCTCGCCGCCATTCAGCGTTGCACCGTAGGGGTTCAGCTTGACCTGATAGGTCAAAAGACCGGTGGTTTCGTCAAAAGTACCGCTCTTGCCAACAACTTTGCGCTCGACTGTTTCGGTAAAGGAGGTATCACCTATCGTATTGCCGTTGCGCTCGAACTTGGCAACGTTCTTAAACGATGCGGTATTGTCATTCCAGATGTCGGTACATTTAGGATCCAGCGTAGTGTCGTAGGTGATATTGATTTGCTTGCGGATCTCAGTCACACCGTTATTTGTATAACTGAACGACTCCGGCAACATGGTGATTACCAGCGTGGTGGTTCCGTCTGCGTTTTTGGTGACTGTAGATGTAGCGGGCAGGGCAACGCCATGGTTCTTGATTTGAACGCTGCTTTCGTCCAGAACCAGACCGCGGGGAATGGTATCGGTAATGACCCATTTGGTGTCATTTTCCCATTTCAGCACTCCATCCGCGTTGAGCTCGATCGTCCAAGGCAGCTTTTGGCCGGGCTGCAGGGTAGTACTGCCGCTCTGAATGTTCGTCCAATTCCAACCACAAGCATACTTATAGAAGTAACTTATCGTGTCAGAGCCTTTTGTAATTTTCTGCTCAGCGGTTGCCACAGTGCCATTATTGATGCGGCAGTGGTTCTTGACCGTTGCACCGTAGCCTGGCAGCTGCTGGACGATAGAGCATTTTGTTGTGTAGGTAATGGTCATTGGACCGGATGCAGTAATGCCTTTAAAGTCTATCATAAACAGACCCAGATCCTTGTCGTAATCATCTGTTTCACCGGAGTTCCATGCGACGGGCGTAACGGAAACAGAATTCCCATCCTTGTCCTTTACCACAATAGAGGCAAGGTCGATCTCCTGCGCCTTGCGGTTTTTACCGTCTGCATCCTGCACTGCGTTACTGTAATCGTAGTAAATATAGCTGCTGACATCTGTCGGTTTGATGGTGCTCTTCCACTGCATGGTGGCCTCTGTACCATTATTAGTCGGCTCACCAACTGCCTCTTTGGTAAGAACATCCGAGTCGATGTGGACAGTACCTTCAGAGCTGCTGTCCAGCCCATCGCCCTCCAGATTGCCGGTGTTTTTGACATCCAGACCGGTCAGAGGGATAGCTTTTGTGACCCTTGTCTGGTAGGTGATCTCATACTTGTTGAAGCCTTCCGCAAGCTGGTAGGTGAGGGTCTTGTTTGTGCTGTCGTAGACATCTGATGCTGTGGGCTTGGTCTTGTTGCCGTCTGCATCGGTCTTTGTGACCTTGAAAGAACCGGCAACAAATTCCTGATCTGTGTCGATCGTATCGGTAAATTTAGCGTTGCTAGGCAGATAACGCATGACGTCACCGTTGTTGATCTTGACAGTCCATGTGATGATCTCGCCGTCTTTGCTGAGCTTGCCCGATTTTTCAATATCCTTTGTTTTGATAGAGGTGGAAGTACCTTCTACATCATCACCAAATTTGATAAAGTTTTTTAAATAGTCCCCGTTGTAACTTGTGCTGCCAAAATTATCAGCCTTGACGCGGTAAGTGATGGTATAGGTGCCCTTTTGCAGGGTCTGACCACTAGTGCCCAAGGTGATCATTTTGCCCGTACTACCTGTGGTATCTGCCCAAGAAATGTCGGGCGCAGAACCATCCGGGCCAGTAACTTGGAGGAAGGTGTCAACATAGTCGAAGGTGACCCCGGACGGATTTGTGAGTGTATCGGTCAGCGTCAGGGGGGCTGCTCTGTCCTCCTTCAGGGTAAGTTTTACAGTGTAATCAACGTAAGCATTCTTGCCGTCGTACTTAAGCCCGGCAGATTGTTTATCCAGACTGAATTTCTTTTCCTCGCCGGGCGTGGTGCTTTCTTCGCGCTTAATATAAATGGTGACCTTTGCTTTTTCGTTGACCTTAAACTCATTGCTCCCGCCGGTCGTGACCTTGGTTTGGTCCCACCGGAAATCAAAGTTGACTGTACTTCTGACCTTGGTGGTATTCGACACCTGATCCTGATGAATAAAATCACGGTCATAGGTGAACAGGACGTACCACTTACCGTTTTCCTTTACAAACTGGTAGGTGCCACAAACGCTGCCCTTTGGACCGGTATAGTTCGGATCGATCAAGTCGCCAGTTTCCGAAGCAACGCTCTGCAAGTCAAAAGCCTCCGGCAAAGCTACTTTAACCTTGTAGTCATGGCTTGCAATGTCCTGAGCCGGAATATCCTTCAGTTCAAGGTAGCCGTGCATTTGGTCAGTGACAACGCTGGTGGCAACATCAACGTATTGGCTGCCCTGCTGCTTCTGAATCTTGAAATCAGTAACATAATTAGTACCGTCCAAGGCAGAGCCAACGGTCGTGGTGCTTACGGTCGTGGGCTCACCCGCCAGCGTAAGCATACCGGGGGCTTTCAGTGCGCCATCAACGGCAGAGGAGAGCATCTCGTCTGCGTACTGGGCGGCGGCAACATCCACCACGGCCAGTACCTCGGCGCTGGAAAGGGTGACCTCGGCAACCTTGCCGTCCACGTCGCCGGAGATGACGGTCAGGGTGTCATCGTCCGCCTCGCTCACGATGCCCACGGTCTCCACGGGCTGAGCGTCGGTCACGGTAGTGGTCTGTGGCTCGGCAGCGGGGGACACCACGCTGGGGATAAGGGTGTCCGCGCCGGATGCAGAGGTGCCGGTGCTGTCCGCCGGCTTTGCGGCGGGCTGCTCCGGGTTGGCGGTATCGGGGAGATCGGGGGTGATCACGCTGTCGGCAGCGGGGGCGTCCTCGGCGGCAGGGGCTGCATCCAGCGCAGAAGCGCCGGAAGTTTCAAGCTCTGCGCCGTTCTCGAAATCGGTGTCCATGCTGAACTGGTCGTCCAGATCGTCCGCTGCACCATCGGCGCTGCTGTCCACAGCCACGGTGCGGGTGACGTACTTATTATAAATAACGATGTCGCCCACATTGGCGGCGCTGCCGTCCTCGCCGTCCAGCAGCCAATCCATGTCGCTCATGGAGCTGCGCAGGGCAAGCACGCTGGCCTCCTGCGGGATGGCGCTCTGGGGGATACCGGCGTACTTCAGGCAGTAGGAGAGGAACATCACGTCCCACTCGCCGTAGGGGTTGCCGTAAGACTGGCCGTAGCGGGAGTAGTAGCGCAGGGTCACGCCGTCTGCGGGGTCGATCTCGAAGTTTTTCTCGCTCTGCTCGTAGCCCAGCTGGGTCTTTGCCACGCTGAGCAGGTCCTCGTCCCAGTTGCCGGTCATCACGGCCTCGGCGTTGGCGGCCTGCCACTCCTCGGGGGTCTCAACGTCGGCGGAGGTGTCGCTCAGGCAGGCTACGGTGTGGTGATGCTCCGGCAGGGGGCAGGTAAGCACTTCCTCGTAGCAGGCGTCAGTGTGGTGGTGGTAGATGGGCTCCACGGTGTCCACCGTCGGCTCCAGTGCCACAGGCTCGGCCACAGCCATAGCCGCCAGCTCGGCGCTCTGGGTGGGCTCCACCACCTGCTCCACAAGCTCGCCCTCTTCCAGTCCACAGGTCAGCTCGTACTCGGTGGTATAGCAGCTTTCGTCGTGGGTATGCTCAAATTTGTCGCAGATCAGGCTGCCATCCTCGGGGTCGAAGCAGTCGTCACCGTGGACGTGCTCTTCCTCCATGCAGGTCAGAGTCTGCACCTCGGTGTAGCAGTCCTCGGTGTGCTCGTGGGGCACAAACTCGATCTGCGGCTCCAGTGCCAGCGGCGCGGGCTCAGCCTCAACGGTGGGCTGGCTGGTGGCAGCAGCGGCGGCCAGCTCGTCCGCATTTTCAAGCTCGCCTTCCTCGTAACCGCAGGTGAGCACCTTGGTGTAGCAATCCGCGGTGTGGATGTGCTCCTCCTCGCCGCACTGGTACTGCGCGGTCATCGAGATGCCCACGCCATGCAGCTGCCAGTTGACGAACAGGGTGGTGATCATGGCAAGTGCCAGCACAAATGCGGTGTAGCGCCGCAGGGTGTGCCGGTTCTCACGGAACCGCTCCATGTACGTTTTAAGAATGTCGTTCATAACGAAATACCTCCTCCCGGGGTCAATGGATCAACGAGAAGCTGGACAAGGGCCATACCCTTAGAAAAACCCTGCCCACGATCTGGCTTTTTTCAACGCAGCCTATCACGCTGCTGCGGCTGTCGATGGAGGTGGCACGGTGGTCGCCCAGCACGAAGTAGCGGTTTTCCGGCACCTGATAGGGGAACCGGATGTCGCATTCGCCCACGGTCAGCGCGTCCACATAGGGTTCGTCCAGCGCCACGCCGTTTACCGAGACTACGCCGTTCACGTCCATATCGATCACATCACCGGGCTGCCCGATGATGCGCTTGAGCAGCAGCTTGTTCTGCCAGTAAAACCCGCAGAGCTCGCCGTTTTCAATGTGGTTGGATTTTACCAGCAGGATAATGTCTTTATCATTTAATGTAGGGTACATGCTGTCGCCGGAGACCTGAAGCACCGGCAGAAACAGCGTAGCCAGCAGCACAGCTACTGCGGCTACCACCACCAGAATATAGATCGTACTGCGCAGCACCCGCTGGTAGCGGCTCTGGTACGCAAGACGCTCACGTTCTGCGGCCACTTCCTCGGTGGAAGGGATGGAAGCGAACCGGATATCGCGTTTTTTCATGTTTCCTCCGAAGGCAGACCGTCGGTGCTGCGGTACTGATCCAGCAGCTCGTTGGCCTTGTGGTCAAATGCCTGCCAGCGCTGCTGCACCTCCTGCTCGGCGCGCTCTACCATGGACTTGCAGTCGGCCTCGGTCTGGGTGCGTTTTTGCGCGGCGGCGGCGGTCATGGCGTCGCATTCCTGCTGCGCCTGCGCTTTCAGGCTGTCGGCGTCTGCCTGTGCCTGCTCCAGAATGCGCTTGGCCTCGCTGCGCGCCTGCGAAAGGGTATTGGCGGCGGTGGCGTTGGTGTCCGCAAGACTGGCCTGCACCGAGTGCAGATAGTCATCGGCGGCGGCCTGCGCGGCGGCGAACACGTTGTTCAGCTCCAGCGCGGCCTGCGCGATGGAACCGGCGCTTTCCAGCCGCAGCTGCCGGTCCTGCAGCTGCGCGGTAAGCGCGGCGTTCTGCGCCTTGAGCTGGTCCTCGCTCTGCTTCAGCGCATAGATGATCTCTATCAGTTCAGCGCGGTGCATCCGCCGCAGTTCACGATCTGCCATTTGTGTACAAACTCCCGAATGTAAAGATAACGAAAATTTTTTTCGAAAATACCGAAACAACTTAAAGGAAATGCCTGATAATTCACTTGTTGCCACGCAATTTGCGCAGCTGGAGAGACCTTTTATAAACTATCTTAGTTTAACACATTCCATGTAACAACAATATAACAAATCAGACACAAAATCAAGAGATAAAGCCGAAAAAATATCGCATTTTTTTGCTTTTTATATAGAAAAAGCCCAAAAAACGGCCACTGACCCCCCAAAAGCTTAAAAAGTTTGTTCACAATTCTGGAACGTGAAGTGCTGCGCAGTAATGCACTGAATTATAGCGTGTACGAAAAACGGGAGCCGCACTTTTCGAAAAAAGCGCGGCTCCCGGATCTGAACTTTGGGGTGATGCTTTTACTTGCCGAAGCTGCCCAGCAGGCTGTTCAGCGATACAAAGGACTGGTAGATGACGTTAACGTTGTTGATGATGGAGCTTGCACCGGAGAAGATGCGGGCAATGTAGTTGAACACCTTGCCGATGTCCAGGAAGGACTGATAAGCGTTGCTGGCGCCGCCGTCCAGATAGGTCATCTCCTCGGCTTCGATGGTGGAATAGCTGGCGGGCATTTTCATGGTAGAAGTAGTCATGGTAAGATCCCTTTCTTCAATGGTGTCATTGTGTTTACAGCAGTGTTCAGAACATGGTGGCGACCAGCAGGGTAGTAAGCAGGGCACCGGCCACAAGGGCAGGGCCTACATACTTTTGCCACTGGGTGGCGGCAGGCTGGGTGGTGGGCTGCGGCACGGTAGAAGTACCGGCCTTGGCAGTCCAGTGGGCGTAGATGGTGGCGTCGGAGGTGAACACGGTGGAGGTGGTCACCTTGCTGCCGCCCACCGGCTCGGTGTACCAGCCATCAAAGGTGTAGCCCGTCATGGTAGGCTGCTCGGGCGTGCTCTCCAGTTTGCCGGACAGGTTCGTGTAGGTTACCACGGTGGAGCAGATGCCGCCTTGGGCATCCATACCAATGGCGTACACGTTCTCTTCCTTTTTGCTCCCTGAAGTTTTGTCGGCGGCAAATGCAGCCGGCAGTGCGCAGCACAGCAGCGTGAACAGGCAAAGCCCGACCACCAGCGTTTTCAGGAATTTTTTCATGAGATCCCTCGCTTTCCTTCACAAAGATGGAGACACTGCCCCGCCCGGGGACAGCCCGGACATCGGCGTAGTTTCTTCAACTTATTTTTATCACATCCAGTGTACCAGAATCGCAACAAAAAATACAGTCTTTTGAGAAAATAATAAGAAAAATCAGGAAAAAAATAAATTTCACCTTTGCAATATGAATCTTGTGCCCCCTGCGGACTGTGTTTTTTGAAAAACGCATCCCGCAAAACTTGCCTTTCGTAAAAACATGGAAGGATATGGAAAACGCAGGGTCCCGGCCGCAAAGCCCAAAAACCGACCCAAACCGCCGCAAGTGCGGCAGACAGCGCACAGAAAAAGCTGCAAAAATGCGGCGCACCTCTTGTGGAACAGCGGAAAATATGCTATACTGTTTTGCATGATGCGCCATCGCCAAGCGGTAAGGCAGGGGACTTTGACTCCCCCATCGTAGGTTCGACTCCTGCTGGCGCAACCAGAAGAAGGCCGCTGCACAGGGAACTGTGCAGCGGCCTTCTTTATTTTTTGTTCTCCGGCAGCTTGAAGTAGCCGCGGTATTCGTCCGAGTAGATCTTGCTGCCCATACGGCTCACACCGCCGTACAGGTGGGTGCGCATCAGCGGCTCGATGGCGTCCAGATCCTTCTCACGCAGGATGCGCAGCATCTCGGCGTGCTCGCTGACGACGCTGGACACGTTGCGTGCACCCACGATGTCCAGACGGATAAAGCGGGAATAGTCTGCCTGCGGACGGGTCATCTGCTCCCAAAGGTACTCCTTGCTGGTCTTGTGGAACCAGTACTCGTGCATGGCAAGGTCGCAGCTGAGGAAGTGGTTGAAATCAAAGTTCTCCGGGTCGCTGCGCCCCGCAGCGGCTTCCAGCAGCATATTATAAAGGTGTTCTACCGCAAGGATCTCCATGGGCGAGCAGCTCTGCACAAAGTCCCGGAACACCATGCCCTCCACCGCAACACGCTGGAAGATGAGCTGATCCACCACGCCGGTGTCGATGGCGGTAACAATGGTGCCCTTGCAGGGAATGATCTGCACAAAGCGGTTCTGCTCCAGCCGCTGCAAAACGCTGCGGATAGGAGTGCGGGAAACGCCGAACCGCTTGCACAGCTGGTTTTCGCTCAGCGCTTCCCCGGGCAGGATCTTCAGTGCGCAGATCTCGTCCTCGAGAATATGATAGAGCTCATCAGTGTGCTGTAATGTAGCCATAGTTGTTCTCCATTTATCCGGTAAATGTAATCTTAGTATCATTGTACCGTTACAGCAACTGAATGTCAATGCTGGAATGGAACTTAATTTGAATACTTGTATACAAGAATGCGCACTCGCGCACGGAACTGTTCCTGAAACTGAAAAACTGATATACCACTTTGCAATGCGGGAAAAGTGCTGATAAAATGCTGCAATCAAGTGACTGTTGTACCAAATGCACAAAGAAAACAGGAAACAACTGTCAAATTGCTATAATTGCAAGGCGCTGTGCTTGTTTCGCGGTAACGCTGCGAGATGATATGCTGTATACAGGATTTTACTAAAAAAGCTGCAAGGGCACACACCCCGCAGATACCGGCTCGTCTCCGGCAAATACAACAGGGTGTTTGCCTTTTTTGCGTGCGTGCTTGCTTTGCCGCACAAAAGGCGGTAAACTGGGTACAGACAAAATGCCCGAAAAGGAGAAATGACATGGCATATACAAAGGCTGACCTCAAGCACGACCTTGCAGCAATGGGGCTGACAGGCAACGAGACCATCCTGATCCATTCCTCCATGAAGTCCATCGGCCCAGTGGAGGGCGGCGCAGACACGGTTCTGGACGCATGGATGGAGTTTTTTGCGGAGGGCTTGCTGCTGCTGCCCACCCACACATGGCGGTTCATCAACGAGGAAAACCGAGTGTTCGATGTACGCCGCAGCCCGTGCTGCGTGGGCATTCTGCCGGAGCTGTTCCGGCAGCGCCCCGGGGTGGTGCGCTCGCTGCACCCCACCCACAGCATGGCGGCTTACGGCAAGGGGGCGGCTGCGTATCTGGAAGGGGAGTTGGACGCCAACACCCCCTGCACTCCCGGCGGCTGCTACGACCGGCTGCGGGCAGCCCACGGCAAAGTGCTGCTGCTGGGGGTCACCCACGCCCGCAACACCTTTATCCATAGCGTGGAGGAGGTACTGAACGTGCCGAACCGCCTGACCGACAAGCCCATGCAGATGACCGTGGTGGACGAAGCCGGGGCGCAGCACACCGTCTATATGCGCCGCCACTACAACGCACAGCAGCCGCACATCTCGGAGGATTTCGTCAAGCTGGAACAGGCATATCTGGACTGCGGCGCAGCCCGGAATACAAAATTTGGCGATGCAAAGTGTATCCTGTGCGACGCCGAGGGGCTTTTCCGGGTCACCCGCCATGTTCTTGCTCCGAACCCCGAAGCTTTTGTCACCGAGCCGGTCATCCCGCCGGGGCGCTGGCAGAGGATGATTTTATAATGCAAAGCCGGGTAGCTTGCAGCTGCCCGGCATTTTTTACTTTTTGCTCAGCAGAAGCGGATACGGTACTCCCGGGGGGTACAGTGCTTGATCTCCCGGAAGGTCTTGATAAAGTAGCTGGCGTCCGAAAAACCGCATTCCAGCCCCACCTCGCCGGTCTTGAGCCGGGTGGAGCGCAGCAGCTCGGCGGCTTTTTCCACCCGGAACTGCTTGACGTACTGGATGGGCGTGATACCCAAAAACTGCCGGAAACTGCGCAGACAGGCACTTTCGCTCAGGGCAACGCAGTCGGCCAGTTTTTCCACGGTCAGCTCCTCAGCGTAGTGCTCCTCTACATAGCGCAGCATCTGCTTCATCCGCTCCGAGGCAATCTGCTCCTGCTCCGATACCTTTACTTTGCCGCTGACGCATTGGGTAATGAGCAGCCGCAGGGCGGCAGTAAGGTGGTAACGCACCCGGTTCTCGTAGTCGAAAGGCTCGTCCGCCACGCCCTTCCACGCCTCCCGCAGGCAGAGCAGCACCTGCCGCTGCCATGGTACGGCCTCGTCCAGCAAAAAGAAGGGCGGCGTGCCCGGCTGCAAAAGCGGCCGGATGAGTTTTTGCCAGAATACGGTGTCCATGCCGCCGACAAGTCTGGGCTGGAACACGCCGGAGTGCAGCAGCGCCCTGCCCTCGGCAGGCTCTACCGCGTGCAGCGCCCCGGAGTTGATAAACACCCCCTGCCCGGTCTGCAGGGTCAGCCGGGTCTTGTTCACATCTACATGGATAGGTCCCAGCGCCGCCAGAATAAACTCGAACTCCTCGTGCCAGTGCCACGCCACCGAAAAGCAGGAAAGATCCTCGGCATAGCAGGCGATAGGGAACAGCGGGCTGCCGTGCTGGGCCTGCTCCCGCCCGGCGGCATCGGCCACCACGGCAGTAGCGCTGGACAGCCCCACCCGCCCGCTGGTATAAGAGGCACAGCTTGTCTGATATGCCATATTCACCAAATCCTTTCCGCAATACTTTGAATGTTTTTTGTCAATGCCGGTTTTGTTGCATATACTATGCGGTTCTGTTCTATAATTTGCGATTGTTTTGTGGTATTATCCTATCAGAGCTTCCAAGCTCAGTATAGCACCAAGGCAGCTGGGACGCAAGCTGTGCAAGCGTTTCCACTGCCGGGCAAAACTGCCATTCTCCCGCCGTCTGTCCAAAGAGGACTGGACGGCAAGTGTAACATAAACCATTTCATCAAGGAGGTATTCCTATGCTTCGTATCGAGTATTTTGATAAGGAACGTTTCATGCGCCAGCTTTCTGCCAGCCACGGCAGCGTGCTGCTGCATCTGGACAACGGCAAGACCTGCGACCTGAAAAAGGACACTACCGCACGCTCCATGCTGCAGATGATGGACACTGCCCCCAAGAAGGGCTTTGACCTCACCGTGACCGACCCCGCCGACGTGACCGGCTTCCTGCGCTATATGCTGGAGGCAGGCCGCACCGAGCGCGTGGCCGGCTGAGTAATGCCAATCTCTTATCCCAATAAGTGTCACAGCAAAAGCAAAACGCCTGCCCCGGTCATGCCGGGGCGGGCGTTTTGCTCATTTTACCGGAAAGCTTGCGCGGGCGGGCAGTCTGTGGTAAGCTGAAAGCAGAAAAAACAAGATGGAGGGAACGACTATGAACCTGAAGGAAGCATTCCGCTACCAGAACAAGCTCCAGTCTCTGCTGGACGAGGCGCAGGGCATTCTGGATTGCGATGCCAACGTGACCAAGGTGGCCAACACCTATCTGCGCCATAAGGTGATGCCCGAGGCCGAGGACGAGACCGTTATGGACGTGGCACAGACCGAATATGCAGAGCAGATCACCGACGTTGCCCGGTTCATGCTCTATCTGCTGGGGGAAAAAAGCCGCCTGTTTGCCGCCATCCGCAAGGCAAAGGATGCGCTGGACATGGATATGGACAGCGAGGTCAGCCTGAATGCCGCGCGCCAGAGCATTGCCCGCACCTTCAAACGGATGAACGACCTGCGCAGTTCTGAGCAGCTGCTCTCCGGCGGGGGCACCGGCTACCGCTTCAACGCCGAGGGCAACCAGATCTCCTACTGCTGCGATGTGAAGCGGGTGACTACCATCAACTACGACCGCAAGGTCATCCATGCGGCGCTGAGCAAGCTGAACCGGCAGGCAGACGAAACCTCCAACCGGCTGGACATCTGCCTTGTGACCTCCAAGGTGGACTACACTGTCCCCTTTGATGTGAACGCCAGCTTTGCCGAAGCATTTGAGACCTATCTGGAAAACGCCAAAAACTAAATAAACGTTCCACCGGCTATTTTGGGTGCGGCAAGCGCCGGGTGCACAGCTGCCGGTTCGGGTGCAGATGAACTATAACGCTGCACATTTCCGCAAGGAAGTTTTGGTACGGCTCACCTTACGAGCCAGCTATTATGAAAAAAATCTTGCGTTCGGCTTTTCCGCCATCGCCAGACGCTTTTTCGCCGAAACCGTCCCTTGCTCCTTCCCGCATTCCTGCTACCGTGCTTACGTCTCCATGGGCAGGCAGACAAGCCACCCTTCATGATTTTGCCCCCGCAGATTTTGCGGGCGCACACCTTCTGCGTGCCGGGCGGGCGCTTTGCGCCCCTGTGCACACAAAAAATGGCAGCCGTCCCTGCGCTTGCCGTATCCAAAATAGCCGGTGGAAAACCAAAACCGGAGGTATGAGCTATGAAAAGGTATAAGCTGTTTTATCTCATCGGGCTGCTGTTTTTTCTTGCTGCGGCGCTGAACTTTGTTACCGGAGGGGATCACGCTACGGCAGTGGTATGGCGCTGCCTTGGCGCTACCTTTTTGCTGCTAGGGTGTTCGCAGCAGAAAAAATAAAGCAGCAAGCCAGCCCCGGCGGAAAAAGCTGCCGGGGCTGCAATTCTTTGCGGGGCTCGTTCGTATTCCAGACAGAACGACTGAATTTCGACAAAAACGAGGTATGATCATGTCAACCAAAACGATCTATTCCACTGCCGCGACCCGCTTTGACCTGAGCGCTGCGGCACTTCATATCCTTGCCATGGCGCTGATGCTGATGGACCACCTGTGGGCGACCCTGCTGCCTGCGCAGGAATGGCTGACCTGCGCGGGGCGGGTGGCGTTTCCCATCTTTGCCTTTATGGCGGTGGAGGGCTACTTCCACACCCACGACCTGAAAAAATATACCTTGCGTCTGCTGCTGTTTGCCCTGCTTTCAGAGATCCCCTTCGACCTGATGTACGGCGGCACATGGTTCTACCCGGTGCACCAGAACGTCATCTGGACGCTGCTTTTGGGCATTCTGGGCGTCCATTTGATGGAAACCGTGCGCAAAAAGCAGAAAACATGGATGTACCTGCTGGTATCCGCCCTTGTGGTGGCGGCAGGCGCAGTGCTGGGCACGCTGGGCATGGTGGACTACTACGGCGCAGGGGTGCTGACTGTGTTCATCTTCTACTTTTTTCACGGGCACGGGCGCAAGTGGTGGTGCCTGCTGGGACAGCTGGCGGCGCTGTACTGGGTCAACGTGGAACTGCTGGGCGGGCTTATGTACCCCATCCAGCTCTTCGGTATGGACTTTGAGCTTTGCCAGCAGGGGCTGGCGCTGCTGGCACTGGTGCCTATCTGGCTGTACCGCGGGCGGCAGGGCTACCACAGCAAGCCGTTCCAGTATGCCTGCTACGCCTTTTACCCTGTGCATATGCTGCTGCTGGTTCTGGTGCTGAATTTCGTGAATCGGTAAGGAGAATGGAGCACTCCAAAAACATTTTTACGCGTGGGGCGTAGAGAGGAACTTCCGCTGAAAATAGCCAAAGCGCATGCGGAGCCATTCGAAATCGTCCCGCCGGTACAAGGCCGCTGCACAAAGCGCTGTGCGGCGGCTTTTTTGCGGGAAAACCGACACATGTTCACAAAAAGTTCAGCCTTTTGAGCAAAAAATACTATTTTTTTCGTGTAAAATAGACAACATGGATTGAATGCCGCCCGCGATTGGATTATAATAATAGTGTATGCAAAAACGCATCTGCTGCTTTTTTATGATTTTTTATCGCTTGAAAACAGCGTAGCTGCGCGATGCGGGCTACTGAAAAGAGAGAGCTGCCGTTGCGTGTCTTTGCCGCATAACGGCTTGTTTGCCATAGCAGCCGGGGCGTTATGTTCCGGTTATTTGTCCTTAGGAGGAAAAACAAGGTGAGAGTAGGTCTTGACATCGGTAGCACCACCATCAAGTGCGTGGTGCTGGGCGAGCATGATGAACTGCTGTATTCTACATACGAACGACATTATAGTCATATTCTGGAAAAGGCGCAGGAGCTGCTGCGGCGCATTGATGCCGAGCATCTGCATGGCCGCAAGGCGCTGCTCAGCATCTCCGGCTCTGCCGGTATGGGCTTGGCCGACAGCTGCGGTGTGCCCTTTGTGCAGGAGGTATTCTCCACCCGCGTGGCGGTCAAGCGCTTTATGCCAAAGACTGATTGTGTCATTGAGCTGGGCGGCGAGGATGCCAAGATCCTGTTTTTGACCAACGGCACCGAGGTGCGCATGAACGGCAGCTGTGCCGGCGGCACCGGTGCTTTCATCGACCAGATGGCTACCCTGCTGAAGATGAGCGCCGAGGAAATGAACAAGGCTGCCGAGCAGGCGCAGCGCACCTATACCATCGCTTCCCGCTGCGGCGTGTTCGCCAAAAGCGATGTGCAGCCGCTGATCAATCAGGGTGCCCGCACCGAGGATATCGCCGCCAGCATCTATAAGGCAGTGGTCAACCAGACCATCGCCGGTCTGGCACAGGGACGTCCCATCAAGGGCAATATCCTCTATCTGGGCGGCCCGCTCACCTTCAGCACCGTGCTGCGCAAGAGCTTTGACGAAGCGCTGAATGTGACCGGTACCTGCCCGGAAAACAGTCTGCTGTATGTGGCGCTGGGCGCTGCTCTGTATGCCGACAAGGAATTTGTGCTTACCGAGGTGGCCGCTGCGCTGGACAAGTACGCCGCCACTGCTACCTATGCCAGCGAGCCGCCGCTGTTCGCCAGCAAGGAGGAGTACGAGGCTTTCCACGCACGGCACATGTCTCATAGTGTGCCCCGCGTGGCTTTTAGTGCCCACTGCGGGCCGGTACATATCGGCATCGATTCCGGCTCTACCACCGTCAAGCTGGTGGTGGTGGACGAAAAGAGCCAGATCTTGTACACCAACTATCAGCCCAACCTCGGCAACCCGCTGCCTCTGATCCGGGAGCAGCTGCTCAAGATCTATAAGGAGCATCCGGGGCTGCAGGTGGCCAGTGTTACCACCACCGGCTACGGCGAGGAATTGGTGAAAAACGCTTTCCGCTGTGATTACGGTCTGGTGGAAACGGTGGCACATTTTACCGCTGCCAAGTACTTTATGCCGGACGTGGACTTCATTATTGACATCGGCGGGCAGGACATGAAGTGCTTCAAGATCGAGGATGGTGCCATCAGCAACATCTTCCTGAACGAAGCCTGTTCCTCCGGCTGCGGCAGCTTTTTGCAGACCTTTGCGCAGGCGCTGGGCTACGACGTCAAGGAGTTTGCCGCACTGGGTCTGTTCGCAGACCGCCCGGTGGACTTGGGCAGCCGCTGCACCGTGTTCATGAACAGCTCGGTCAAGCAGGCGCAGAAGGATGGCGCCAGCATCGAGAATATTTCCGCAGGCCTGTCCATCAGCGTGGTCAAGAACGCGCTGTACAAGGTGATCCGCGCTTCCAGCCCGGAAGAGCTGGGCCGCAAGATCGTGGTGCAGGGCGGTACCTTTTATAATGAAGCCGTGCTCCGTGCCTTTGAAAAGGAGATGGGCGTGGAGGTCATCCGGCCGGACATTGCCGGTCTGATGGGTGCTTACGGCGCTGCTTTGTACGGCCTGCGTCAGAGCCATAAAAACAACCAGACCACCTCTGCCATGATGGATGAGCAGGAGCTGGAAAAGTTTGCACAACAGGTGGTCAGCGTCAAGTGCGGCGGCTGCGGCAACCATTGCCAGCTGACCGTCAACACCTTTGCCGATGGCCGCAAGTTCATCTCCGGCAACCGCTGCGATAAGCCCGTTACCGGCAAAAGCGAGGATAACAGCCTGAACCTGTACGCCTACAAGCAGCAGCTGCTGGCCAGCTACAAGCCTGTGCCCGGCAAGCGCGGCTCTATCGGCATCCCGCTGTGTCTGGGCTTCTACGAGCTGCTGCCCTTCTGGTACGCCTTCTGGACGAGCCTTGGCTTTGCGGTGCACACCAGCCCGGTGTCCACCCGCGGGCTGTATCTGGCCGGACAGGCTACCATCCCCAGCGATACCGCCTGCTTCCCGGCAAAGCTGAGCCACGGCCACATCAAGGCGCTGAGCCAGATGCAGCTGGACGCCATCTTCTACCCCTGCCTGACCTACAATGTGGACGAGGGCTTGGGAGACAACCATTATAACTGCCCGGTGGTGGCCTACTACCCGGAGGTTTTGGCAGGCAACTGCCCGGAGCTGGAAGGCAAAAAGTTCATCTATGATTATGTGGGCATCCACCGTCCCAAGGATTTTGTGCACAAGATGGCAAAGGAGGTGCTGCCCAAGTACTTTGGCGGCATCTCCGAGCGGGAGGTGCAGGCCGCAGCCGATGCTGCCTACGCGGAGTACGAAGCACACATGGCTAAGATCCGGGTAAAGGGCAGCGAGATCATCGACGAGGCGCGCCGTCAGGGTAAGCGCATCATCGTGCTGGCAGGCCGCCCCTATCATGTAGACCCGGAGGTCAACCACGGCATCGACCATCTGATCACCCGTCACGGGGCTGCGGTGGTTACCGAGGACAGCATCTCCAACCGGGTGCAGAAGTTCCCCACCAGTGTGCTGAACCAGTGGACCTACCACAGCCGCCTGTATGCTGCCGCCAAGTACTGCACCACCCAAAAGGATATGGATCTGGTGCAGCTGGTGTCCTTCGGCTGTGGCGTGGATGCCATTACCACCGACGAGACCCGCGAGATTTTGCAGCGGGGCAACAAGCTGTACACCCAGTTGAAGATCGACGAGATCACGAACCTCGGTGCCGTGAACATCCGTCTGCGCAGCCTGTTTGCCGCACTGGACGAGCGGGACGAGGCCGCCGCAGAAAAGTCAGAATAAAAGAAACCCTGAGATAGGCTGAAGGGCTTCCCCCCGGCGAGGGGAAGCTTTTGCGGGGACTATCTTGTTTAGAGCAACATAGGAGGAACCTATGGAATATCATTATCCCAAATTTACCCCGGAGATGAAAAAGACCCACACCATCCTCATCCCCAACATGGCCGTTACCCAGTTCCGGCTTATGGAGTACGCACTGCGCTGCGAGGGCTACAAGTGTGAGCTGCTGGGCAACTGCGGCAGTGCCGTGGCACAGCTGGGGCTGAAGTATGTCCACAACGATACCTGCTACCCGGCGCTGCTGGTCATCGGCCAGTTTCTGGATGCGCTGAACAGCGGCAAGTATGATCTGGAACATACCGCGCTGCTGATCACCCAGACCGGCGGCGGCTGCCGTGCCTCCAACTACATCCATCTGCTGCGCAAGGCGCTGGTCAAGGCTGGATATCCGCAGATCCCGGTGGCAAGCCTGAACTTTTCCGGCCTGGAAAAGGACAGCGGCTTCCAGATGACCCTCCCGCTGGCGCGCAAGTGTATCGCCTGCATCTTCTACGGCGATATGCTGTGTGCGCTGCGCAATCAGGTGGCCCCCTACGAGAACGAAAAGGGTGCTGCTGACCGCATGATGGACCGCTGGATCGCCCGTCTGGGCCGTGCCTTGCTGGCCGGAAAAGGCTTTACTTCCCGGGAAATGAAGCACACTTTCCCGCTCATCGCAAAGGAATTTGCCACTATCCCGGTCACCCGGGTGCCCAAGGTCAAGGTGGGTGTTGTGGGCGAGATCTACGTCAAGTACAGCCCGCTGGGCAACAACGAACTGCAGAAGTTTCTGGAAAGTCAGGACTGCGAGGTGAACTTCCCCGGTCTGATGGGCTTTGTGCAGTACTGCGCCTTCAACATGGGCGAGGATCATGTGCTGTACGGCGGCAAGCTGGCTGTAAAGGTGGGCACCGACCAGTTCCTCAACTGGTTGGACAGCGTGGAGCGTGTCATGCTCAAGGCAGAGACGGACGCCGGGTTCTATGCGCCGGGCTCCTTCAAGGAACTGGTGGAAAAGCCCAAGGGCGTTATCTCGCTGGGCGCAAAAATGGGTGAGGGCTGGCTGCTGACCGCCGAGATGATCGAGCTGGTGCAGGGCGGCTACGGCAACATCGTGTGTGCACAGCCCTTTGGCTGCCTGCCCAACCATATCGTGGGCAAGGGCATGGTGAACAAGATCCGTGCGCTGTACCCCAGCGCCAACATCACCCCCATCGACTACGACCCCAGCGCCACCCGGGTCAATCAGGAAAACCGCATCAAGCTGATGCTGGCTGTGGCCAAGGAGCGGCTGAACGCCCCCGCAGAAGCCCAGCCGCTTACGGCAGAGCAGCTTGCCGGGGGTGCCCCTCAGGTCGGCGCTACCGTGTAACAAAAGCAAATACGATAAAAACAGGGGAGCCGCTGCACGGCATTTTTACGCAGCAGCTCCCTTTTTGCAGGAAAGGAACCGCTATGGAAAAGCCCGCAGCTGCCTGTTATCATCTGCCCGGCCTGTTCGAGTTTTACGAGCTGTACCGCCGTTTTTTGCCGCTGTACCGGGAGCACCGGGAATATTTTTACGACTGGTGCGACATCGGCTCTATCTACGGCGCACCGGCGGGCTGCATCTGGGGCGGGGGACGCATCTCCTGCGGCGGGGCAGCTCCGCGTGAGGTGCTGGCGCTGCTGCGGGAATACGGCATCTCCGGGCGGCTGACCTTCAGCAACTCCCTGCTGCGGGCTGAGCACCTTGCCGACCCGCAGTGCAACGCCTTGTGCGAGCAGTTTGCAAAAGGCGGCAGTGTGCCAAACGGCGTTATCGTCCATTCGGATTTGCTGGCGGACTATCTGCGGCAGCGCTGGCCGGAGCTGTATCTGGTTTCCTCCACCACCAAGGTGCTCACCGATTTTGCGCAGCTGCGGCAGGAACTGGAAAAGCCGCAGTTCCGGTATGTAGTGCCGGATTTCCGGTTAAACCCGGCACTGGAACAGCTGCGCACCCTGCCGCCGGAGCAAAAAGCCAAGGTAGAGTTTTTGTGCAACGAGTGCTGCTGGTTCGGCTGCACCGAGCGCAAGCGCTGCTACGAGACGGTCAGCCGTCAGAATCTGGGCGAGGACTGCCCGGACCACCGCTGCGCCGCCCCGGATGCTGCCGGGGGCTATCGCTTTTCCAAGGCGATGCGTAGCCCCGGGTTCATCGGGGTGGAGGACATCCGGCAGCGGTATCTGCCCGCAGGTTTTTCCCACTTTAAAATAGAGGGCAGGGGACTTGGCAGCGCACTGGTGCTGGAATTTCTGCTCTACTACATGACAAAGCCGGAATACCAGCTGCAGGTGCGGGAGACAATTTATCTGGACAATATGCTGGATCTTTTTTAAGAAAATCGCACCGGGCAGACCGTTTTCTGTCCGGTGTTGCTTTTTGCCTGCGGGATTTATACCGGAAAACTTTCTTTTCCCTCCAAAGCGTGTTACAATAAACAGGAAATTATTTTTAGAAGCTGCTTACGAAAGCAGCTTCCTGTAGGAGCAGTGCATGGAAACAACGCAAAAACAGATCGTACTGGGCATTCTGGCCCATGTGGACTCCGGCAAGACCACCCTCTCCGAGGCCATGCTCTACCGCGCCGGTGCCATCCGCAAGCTGGGGCGGGTGGATCACGGAGACGCCTTTCTGGATACCGACAGCTTGGAAAAAGCACGCGGCATCACTATCTTTTCCAAGCAGGCGCTGCTTACGGCGGGCAATACTGCCATTACTCTGCTGGATACCCCCGGCCATGTGGATTTTTCCACCGAGACTGAGCGCACCTTGCAGGTGCTGGATTACGCCGTGCTGGTGGTCAGCGGAACGGACGGCGTGCAGAGCCATACCGAAACGCTGTGGCGGCTGCTGCGGCGCTACCATGTGCCTACCTTTGTATTCGTGAATAAAATGGACTTGCCCGGCATGACCCGGGAACAGCTGCTCAGCCAGCTGAACCACCGCCTTGGCGAGGGCTTTGTGGATTTTGGTGCAGAGCCTGCCGCCCGCAACGAAGCACTGGCGCTGTGCGATGAGCAGCTGATGGAAAAAATGCTGGACGCGGGAACCTTGACCGATGTAGACATCATCCCCGCAGTTGCCCGGCGGCACGTTTTTCCGTGCTGGTTCGGGGCAGCGCTGCGGCTGGACGGGGTGGATGCACTTCTGGAGGGGCTGGACCGCTACACCCGCCCAGCCCCGGCGCTGCACGCCTTTGGTGCAAGGGTGTTCAAGGTATCGCAGGATGAGCAGGGCACCCGCCTGACATGGCTGCGGGTCACCGGCGGGGAACTGAAGGTAAAGGCTCTGCTCACCGGCGAAGCAGACGGCGAGCCGTGGGCAGAAAAAGCAAACCAGCTGCGGCTGTACTCCGGCGCAAAGTATACCCTGACTGAGGTCATCGGCCCGGGACAGGTGTGTGCCGTGACCGGCCTGACCCATGCAAAGCCCGGCACCGGGCTTGGGGCAGAGCGGGACAGCGATGTGCCGGTGCTGGAACCGGTGCTCAGCTATCAGGTGCTGCTGCCGGAGGGCGCGGATGTGCACGCCGCGCTGGGCAAGCTGCACCGGCTGGAAGAGGAAGAGCCCCAGCTCCATGTGGTGTGGAACGAAAGCTTGGGCGAGATCCATGTGCAGCTGATGGGCGAGGTGCAGCTGGAAGTGCTGCGCAGCCTGCTGGCAGAGCGGTTCGGGCTGGAAGTATCCTTTGGCCCGGGCGGCATTTTGTATAAGGAGACCATCACCGAGCCCATGGAGGGCGTAGGCCATTACGAGCCGCTGCGCCACTATGCCGAGGTGCATCTGCTGCTGGAACCGCTGCCCCGGGGCAGCGGGATGCAGTTTGCCGCCGACTGCCGGGAAGAGGTGCTGGACAAAAACTGGCAGCGGCTGGTGCTGACCCATCTGGAAGAAAAGCAGCACCTTGGCGTTTTGATCGGTGCACCGCTGACCGATATAAAAATCACCCTGCTCACCGGCAAAGCGCACCTTAAGCACACCGAGGGCGGCGATTTCCGGCAGGCCACCTACCGCGCCGTGCGGCAGGGGCTGATGCTGGCAAAAAGCCAGCTGTTAGAGCCGTGGTATGCCTTCCGGCTGGAAGTGCCGGTGGAGAACATCGGCCGCGCCATGAGTGATATCCAGCGCATGGAGGGCAGCTTTGACCCGCCGGAAAGCGGCACCGACACGGCTACCCTGACCGGCTTTGCGCCGGTATCTACCATGCGCAGCTACCCCATGGAGGTGGTCAGCTACACCCGGGGCAGGGGACATCTGAGCCTGACACTGGACGGCTACCGCCCCTGCCACAACGCGCAGCAGGTCATTGCAGAGAGCGGCTATCAGCCGGAGCATGATCTGGACAACCCCGCAGACTCTGTGTTCTGTGCCCATGGTGCAGGCTTTGTAGTGCCGTGGCGCGAGGTGCGCAGCCATATGCACGTTGAAAGCGGCTGGGGCAAGGCAAAGCCTGCCCGCCCGGAGGTGCAGGCTGCGCCCCAGCGCCGTGCCATGGCTTACCGCGCCACGCTGGAAGAGGATGCCGAGCTGCTCAAGATTTTTGAGCGCACCTACGGCCCCATCAAGCGGGACCCGCTGGCGGCTTTCCGTCCGGTGCAAAAGACCGAACGCCCGGATTTTGCCGCCGAACAGTGGGAAATTGCCCCGGAGTATCTGCTGGTGGACGGCTACAACATCATCTTTGCGTGGGACGAGCTGAACGCACTGTCAAAGGAAAGTCTGGACGCCGCCCGCCATCGGCTGATGGACATCCTGTGCAACTATCAGGGCTACCAGAAATGTGTGCTCATTCTGGTGTTCGATGCCTACCGCGTGCCCGGCAGCCCGGGTGCCATTGAGCAGTACCACAACATCCATGTGGTCTATACCAAGGAAGCCGAGACCGCCGATATGTTCATCGAGCGGGTCACCCATGAAATCGGCAAGAGCCGCCGCGTCCGCGTGGCGACCTCGGACGGTATGGAGCAGGTCATTATCCTTGGCCACGGCGCACTGCGCGTGTCCGCCCGGATGTTCCACGAAGAAGTGCAGAACGTGGAAAAACAGATCCGCGCCCTTGTGCAGGGACAAATATAAAGGCTGACCCCAAAAATTTCCTCTCTTGTAAAAAAGTCGGTTTGGAAAATCTGCAGATTTTCCAAACCGACAATCTTAAAATAATGATTCCGCTAGAAATGCCCAGCAACGACGACGACCGCCGCCAGTGGCGGAAACAGGGAGGAGTTGTTGGGGCAGCGGCCAGCAAGACGCAAGTGCCGTCCAAGGCACGATGCGGATGCTGGGTGCCGCAACCCGATAAGCGGAGGGCATTCAAATCGTTCTCTGGAGGTGCACCCATGGCTGTGGAAATTACCGAAGAATTTGTCTGGCAGAGCATCCCGCCCCGTGCCCGGGACAGCCATAAGGGCACCTTTGGCAGCGTGCTGGCGGTGGCGGGCAGTGCCTTTTACCGGGGCGCTGCCCTGCTGGCAGCCGAGGGCGCACTGCGCACCGGGGCGGGCATCGTTACCCTTGCCAGTGTGGAACCGGTGGTCAGTGCCGCCGTCACCCGTCTGCCGGAGTGCTGCCTGTGCCCCTGTAAGGAGGGCGCACAGGGCGGCATTGCGCCGGAAAATGTGCCGCTGCTCCGGCGGCAGAAGGCTACCGTGCTGTTGCTGGGGCCCGGCCTTGGCGGCACAGCGCAAAGCGCTGCCCGGGCTACCGAGACCCGCACGCTGGTGCAGCAGCTTCTGCCCGGCTTTGCCGGGGCTGCGGTGCTGGACGCGGACGGCCTGAACGCCGCCGCGCAGCTGCTGGCAGAGGGCAAACCCTTCCCGCACCCGGCGGGGGAGTCGGTAGTCACCCCGCACCCCGGCGAGATGGCGCGGCTGACCGGGTTTTCGGCGGCAGAACTTGCCGCCGACCGGGAGGGCATCGCCCTGCGGTATGCCAAAGAATGGAACGCCGTGGTGGTGCTGAAAGGGGCACACACCGTGGTGGCAAGCCCGGACGGGCGGGTGTGCGTGAACCCTACCGGCAACCCGGGGCTTGCCCGGGGCGGCAGCGGGGATGTGCTGGCGGGGATGCTGGCGGCGCTGCTGGCCTGCGGTCTGCCCGCTTACGAAGCCGCTGCCTGTGCGGTATACCTGCACGGTGCCGCCGCCGACCGCGCCGCTGCAAAGCGCGGCGAGTACGGGATGCTGCCCCACGATATCCTGCCGGAGCTGGGCGCACTGTTTGCGGAAAACCAGAGATAAACGAGAAAAGCGGCAGCTGCACAAAAACGCCGTGCAGCTGCCGATTTTTAATTGCTATAATTTGTGGTTCGGAAAAGTTTTAGATTACCGGAACTGGCTGAGATATTCCTCCACCGAGCGGGTCATCTCCTTGGAAAAATCGGAGTTATACTTGCGGTTGCAAAAGGCGGTGCACCACTGCTCAAAGGGCGCGTTGCCAGCCTTGTAGCCAAAGGCGTCCCGCAGCTCCGCGCCGTCCATGGTGCGGTAGCCGTTTTCGTGCACGATATGCTCCATGGCGCAGCGCTGGGGCTTTACGCGGTCCTTCTGCTGCTGGGTGGGCCAGCCGAACACCAGCATAACCGCCGGGAACACATAGTCCGGCAGATGCAGCAGGCTGCGCTGGGTGTCGCAGTTTTCCATGATGTCCCCGATGTAGCACGAGCCGATGCCAAAGCTTTCGGCGGCGACCACGGCGTTCTGGGCGGCAATGGCGGTATCGGTGACTGCCAGCATCAAATCGCCCACACCCGGGGTGCGGGGCGTGCAGCCGACCTCTAAGTAGGCATCGTACCACTTTTTGCAGTCGGCGCAGAACACCAGCACCAGCGGCGCTTTGGCAATAAAGGGCTGGTGGTCGCAGCTTTCGGCCAGCGCTTCCTTCAGCGCCGGGTCGGTGATGTCTAAAATGGTATACAGCTGCTGACAGCCCGCAGAGGGTGCCTGTGCGGCAGCTTCTAAAATGGCCTGCTTCATCTCGGCAGGGATGGGCTTTTCTTCATACACCCGCACCGACTTGCGGTCGAACAGGCTTTGCAGGATGGGGTTGCGCTCAATCATAGGAACACCTCCGGTGTTGTGTTTATTCGTAGTCGATGGGCAGGGTGGGCAGGCCGTTCAGCTCCAGCCCGGCGGTGTGTCCGGCAATGTACTGGTAGTAGCCTTGTGCCGCAATCATGGCACCGTTGTCGCCGCAGAACTTCAGCTCCGGCAGGTAGACCTTTGCGCCCAGCTTCTGGGCACCGTCATTTACCAGCTGGCGCAGACGTCCGTTGGCGGCTACGCCGCCGGCAAGGCAAACCTGCTTTGCCCCGGTATCGGCAGCAGCCAGCAGCAGCTTTTCGGCCAAAATGCCCGCAATGCGTTCCTGAAAGCTGGCGGCAAGGTCGGGTACGTTCACTTCCTCGCCCTTCATCTGCGCCTTGTTCACCTCATTGAGCACGGCGGTCTTTAAGCCGGAAAAGCTCACGTTGTACTTGCCCTCCACATGGGGCACCGGCAGGCGGTAGGCCTTGGGGTCGCCGGTCTTTGCGGCGGCGGCTACGCTGGGGCCGCCGGGGTAGGGCAGACCCAGTGTGCGGGCCACCTTGTCAAAGGCTTCGCCCGCAGCATCGTCTACGGTATGACCCAGAATGTGGTAGTGGGTGTAGTCCTGCACCTCCACGATGTGACTGTGCCCGCCGGAGGCCACCAGACACAAAAAGGGCGGCTTGAGCTCCGGGTGGGTCAGGTAGAGCGCGGCGATGTGTCCCCGCAGATGGTGCACCGGCACCAGCGGCTTGCCCGCCGAGTAGGCCAGACCCTTGGCAAAGTTTACGCCCACCAGCACCGCACCGATGAGCCCCGGCGCAAAGGTGACAGCCACGGCGTCCACAGCGTCTATGGTCTTGCCTGCGTCCAGCAGGGCTTTTTTGACCGTAGCACTGATAAACTCGCAGTGGCGTCGGCTGGCGATCTCCGGCACAACGCCGCCGTACAGCGCCTGCTCCTTGACGCTGGTGGAGATGACGTTGCTCAGCAGGTGCCGTCCGTCCTCCACCAGTGCAGCAGCAGTTTCGTCACAGGTAGACTCGATTCCGAGAATGATCATTTTAGTGTGCCTCCAGCCAGTTTTTGCCTGCGTGCACATCGGTGCTCAGAGGCACCGCGTACTGCACGCAGCCTTCCATTTCCTCCCGCAGGATGCGGGCAGCCTGCTCGGCCTCCGCCTCCGGGGCCTCTACGATCAGTTCGTCGTGGACGGTCAGGATCAGGCGGCTGGCCATTTTTTCGTCCCGCAGGCGCTTCCACACCCGCACCATGGCCAGCTTGATCACGTCCGCAGCGGTGCCCTGAATGGGGGTGTTGCGGGCCATACGCTCGCCGCTGGCGCGCACGTTGAAGTTGGTGCTGGCCAGCTCCGGCAGGGTGCGGCGGCGGCCGAACAGGGTGGACACATAGCCGTTTGCCTTGGCGTCCGCGATGGTCTTGTCCATATAGCCGCTCACGCTGGGAAAAGCCGCCAGATAGTTTTTAAGGAAGGCGTCTGCCTCCTTCACGGTCACACCGATATCCTTGGAAAGGCTGTACGCGCCCTTGCCGTACATGATGCCAAAGTTGATGGCCTTGGCCGAGGAGCGCAGCCGTGGCGTCACCTCGCTCTGCGGAATGCCGTAGATCTTGGCGGCGGTGCTGCGGTGGATATCCTCGCCGTTCAAAAAGGCCTGCTGCATGTGCTCGTCCCCGGTGATGTGTGCCAAGATGCGCAGCTCGATCTGGCTGTAATCCGCGTCTACCAGCACACAGCCCGGCTTTGCAACAAAGTAGGCGCGCAGCTGGCTGCCCAGCTCGGTGCGGATGGGGATATTCTGCAGGTTGGGATTATCGGAGGAGAGCCGTCCGGTGCGGGCTTCGGTCTGGTTAAAGGTGGAGTGGATGCGCCCGTCCTCGCCAATGACCTTGAGCAGACCCTCCACATAGGTGGAGTTCAGCTTCTGGTAGGCGCGGTACTGCAAAACGTCCTCCACCAGCGGGTACTCGCGCAGGCTTTCCAGCGTTTCGGCATCGGTGGACCAGCCGCGCTGGGTCTTTTTGCCGTGGGGCAGACCCATGGTGTCGAACAGCATCTCGCCCAGTTGTTTGGGGCTGTTGGGATTGAAGGTGGCGCTGCCGGTCTCCATGTGGATGCGGGTCAGCACCTGCTCCAGTTCCTCCCGCAGCTTTACGCCGAACTGCTCGATGCCGTCCTTGTCCACCAGCACGCCGGTGCGGGTCATATCAGCCAGCACCTGTGCCAGCGGGAACTCGATCTCGTTGTACAGTGCATCCTCTCCGCAGGCGGTGATCTCGGCCTTCATCCGGGCAAACAGATCGGCCAGCCGCCCGGCGTCCGGGTAATCGGTGCAGGTAAAGGCGGCAGCAGCCTTGTAGGCGGGGATCAGCTCGCTGATCTGATATTTGGAGGCAGAGGCGTCCAGCAGATAGGCAGCCAGCTTGCCGTCCCAGACGATGCTGCTGCCCCAGCCGCCGGCGGCCATGGCTTTGGCGTAGAGGGGCGCGGAGTTGAACACATCCAGCGTCACATCGGCGTTGTCCAGCAGCCGCACTAGGTCGGCGTCCTCCAGCGGGTAGACGGTAGTATCCTGCACGGCGTACCAGCTTTCCAGCTGCAATACCACGTTGCGGGTGCCCTGCTTGCCGGTAACGGCGGGGCGGGCAGCCACCAGATAATGCCCGGCGGGGGTCAGGGGCAGGGGAGTGAGCTCTGCTTCCGGCAGCTCCACAGCCTCTTCCTCAGCAGCGGCTTCCGGCGCTACGCCGTCCAGCCCGAACCGGGGGATCAGGGAGTGGATCTCCAGCTCCTGCAAAAGCCGCACGGCGGCGGGTTTGTTGCCCTCGCCCACGGTGTAGGAACCCTCGGCGGTGTCGATGGGGGCATCGGTGCGGATGGTGCCCAGCGTGTGGCTCAGCTCAGCCATGGGCTTATCCTCCAACAAGTGCTCCCGCTGCTTAGGTTTGATGCGCTTGTCGTCAATGTTCTGGTACACGCCTTCCAGCGAGCCGAAGGCCTGCACCAGAGAAAGCGCGGTCTTTTCGCCGATGCCCTTCACGCCGGGGATGTTATCCGAGGTGTCGCCCATCAGGCTCTTCACCTCGATAAGCTGCTTAGGCGCAAGGCCGTATTTTTCCTGAATGGCGTCCTCGTCCATCACCACGGTCTTGCTGCGCCCCATCACGGTGGCAGCCAGCAGCACGGTGGTGCTCTCGCTTACCAGCTGCAGGCTGTCCCGGTCTCCGGTGGCAAGGAAGCAGTCGTCCTTGCGGGCAGCGCAGGCAGCAGCCAGTGTACCCAGAATATCGTCCGCTTCCCAGCCTTCGGCGGTAACGGTGCGGTAGCCAAGGTCTGCCAGCAGCTGTTTGAGCACCGGCATCTGCTGCGCCAGTTCCTCGGGCATGGCGTGGCGGGTGGCTTTGTAGCCATCGTACATTTTATGCCGGAAGGTGGGAGCTTTCAAATCAAAAGCCACGGCCACCTCGTCCGGCTGGCACTCCTTGAGCAGGGAGAGCAGAATGTTCAAAAAGCCATAGATGGCGTTGGTATAACGTCCGTCCTTGGTGGTCAGCAGCTTGATGCCGTAAAAAGCGCGGTTGGCAATGCTGTTGCCGTCAATGACCAGTAAACGCATAATGCAGTTCCTCCGTTGCGTAATCTCACATCTTATAGTATAGCACAAAACTGCACCGCGCGGGAGCTTTTTGCGTAAAAAAGAGAAGTGGCTGCTTTTCGTGATGCTGTCTCTCGTAAAAATGCGATTGTCACGGCTCGTAAGCCGTGACAATCGTATCATTTATAATGTTCTTCCGCTGCTTATGCCCGGAGCAGCGCGGAGGGCATTTCAAATCGTCCCACTGCAAAAAAGCTGCCGCACAAGCTCTGTGCAGCAGCCTTAGCGATGCCGGGCTTATTCCTCGATGCGGATGGCGCTTACCGGGCAGCTCTGGGCTGCGGTGACGGCCTGCGGCACCTCCTCCGGCGGGATGGGGCCGGGCTCTGCCACAGCCAGAACTCCCTCCATGCGGAACACTGCGGGGCACAGTCCGGCGCACTGGGTACAGCCGATGCACAGTTCAGGGTCTACGAATGCGTTCATGCAAACACCTCCTTTGCGGAAAGCATTGCCCGTTTTGCCGCAAATTATGCCTATGCAAGCGGTTTACGGTGTGGTACAATAAGACCGCCGGGAACCGGCAGGAGGAGATAAGATGAATATCCAGATCTTTGGCACGAGCAAGTGCTTTGATACAAAAAAGGCGCAGCGCTATTTCAAGGAGCGCGGCATTAAATTCCAGATGATCGACCTGAAGGAAAAGGGTATGAGCCGGGGCGAGTTTGATAACGTGGCGCGCGCCTTGGGCGGCTGGGAAGCGCTGGTAAATCCGGCAGCAAAGGACAAGCAGACCCTTGCGCTGCTGGATGCACTGGTGGACTGGCAGAAAGAAGATAAGCTGTTTGAAAATCAGCAGCTGTTCAAGACCCCCATCGTGCGTAACGGACGCAAGGCCACTGTGGGCTACCAGCCCGAAATATGGAAGGATTGGGAATAAAAAACCTGCTTTCACAAAAAAACCACCGGTACAGGTTTTGCACTCTGCGGCCGGATGTGGTATACTGTTGGGTAGACAAAAAACTTTGGGAGACTCAGACCAATGAAAAATACGATCACCCCGGAAGAACACGCCCGGATCAAGCGCCGCCGCTGGCGGCAGACCTTGGGTCTGCTGATCACGGTGCTGGTGCTTATCGGGTTTATTACGGTGCTGCGGGCCGGTGTGGGCCTTGTGGCAAACCTGTTTGACGATACCGCACAAAAGCAGGAATACGAGGACAAGCTGGAGGGTCTGGTATTGTTCGACCCCATGCCCTTTGACGGCATTGAGAACATCGACGACCTGACCCTGCGGGAAGCAGCCGTGTGGGGCTGTGTGTACAGTATTCAGGAGACGCAGGGCGGCTTTGAGAATTACAATACCGACCCCGAGACCGAGCAGCTGCTGCTGCCCTCGGTGGAAGTGGACGCCTATCTGGCAAAGCTGCTGGGCCCCGGCTTCAAGCTGACTCACCGCAGCTTTGACATGGAGGATATGACCGTCGAGTTTGACGAGACCACCCAGTGCTACAAAATCCCCATCACCGGTACGGTGGGCTACTACCGCGCCACCGTGGTCAAGCTGTTCAAGCGCAGCGGAAAACTGCACGTTACCGTGGGTTATATCCCCACCGCCAGCGCAGATGACAGCATCATCAATCCCTCCTCGGACACCCCCACCAAATATATGGACTACCTGTTCGAGCGCCAGAGCGGCAGCTGGTATCTGACCGGCCTGACCGAGAGTGAGACCAAGCCCGAAAGCGCCGCAAGCTCTGCGGCCGCGCAGCCGGAGCCCATGGCGGAAAGCGATGTGCAGGACGCCATTCTGGCCACTGCCGGAGATTCTGCTGCGGCAGATTCGGCTGCTGCCTCGGCTGTGCAGCCGGAAGCGCAGGCAGAAACGGGCGCTGACAGCGCCGTGGCAGAAGCCCCCGCCGCTGAGGATGCCGCCAGCACCGCAGAATAAAAGGTAAAAGGAAACCCCCGACTGTGCGTTTGCTTTCACAGTCGGGGGTTTTTTGTACGTTTTATTTTAAATCAAACCTGACCACCACCAGCCGATACCACAGGTATGGCACCATGTTCCAGATCATCCACAGTTCCATCAGGATGTAGTTGGGCAGATCGCGCCAGCGGAAGGGGCGCTTGCCCAGCTTGCCCGCTTTGAGCAGAGCAAAGGCCTCGTGCATGCCCTTGTCCCAGGCCTCGCCAAAGCCCTGCTTGTGGAACTTGTAGCACTTGAGCAGATAGCCCAGCGCCA
>OKUG01000109.1_pt1 | contig 36496 bp, 32 predicted proteins | sample 1606721 | NCBI WGS metagenome assembly OKUG01 (sample SAMEA3882539, study PRJEB24775) | human gut metagenome | biome: human-associated habitat; feature: intestine environment; material: feces | place: Netherlands | collected 2009/2010
GCCATGTGGTGCTCAGCACCGGGCAGGCGCTGCTGCTGAACTGCCGCACCCCGCAGAGCTACTGCACCGCCCCGGGGCAAAGCTGCTGGCATCATTATTGGGTGCATCTGGACGGCGCAGGGGTGGCTGCCATGGAGCCGCTGCTGCTTCCTGGCAAAAAACTGACCCCGGTGCAGCTTACCGGGGTCAAGATGCAGGAATATTTTGAAACGCTTTTAGCGCAGATGGAGCACAGCACCGTGGACAGCATGGTGACCACCGGGCTGGCGCTGCACGAGATGCTGGCGCTGTGTGCCCGGAGCATTCTTGCAGAAGCTGAAACCACCAGCACACGGCAGGTCATTTTGCAGGCGGCGGAGACCCTCGACAACCAGCGTGAAGAATCTATCGAAGGTCAGATCCGGGAATGTACGGCTTATGCCGAAAAGAACGGCATCACCATCGTCAAGCACTACATTGACCGTGCTATCTCTGCCAAGACGGACAACCGCCCGGAGTTTCAGCAGATGATCAAGGACAGTGACAAGAAGCTGTTTGACATTGTGCTGGTCTGGAAACTGGACCGCTTTGCCCGAAACCGCTACGACAGTGCCCGGTACAAGACCCAGCTGAAGAAGAACGGTGTCAAGCTTATGTCTGCCACCGAGGTCATCTCCGAGGGGCCGGAAGGCATCATTCTGGAATCGGTGCTGGAAGGTTATGCGGATACTACTCCGCCGACCTTGCCGAGAAGGTCGTGCGTGGACAGACTGAGAACATCCTGAAAGGCCGCTGCAACGGTGGTCGTGGAACCTTTGGCTATACGCTGGATTCGGAACGGAAGTTCCATATTGACCCTTTCACCTCTCCTTTTGTGCTGGAATCGTTCAGGAAGTACAATGAAGGCTCCACTATGAAGGAGATCCGTGATTGGCTGAACGAAAACGGCATCAAGAACCCGGTGGGCGGTGCGTTTACTTATAACAGCGTTGAACATATGCTCAAGAATCGCCGCTACATCGGGGAGCTGAAATATCGTGATGTTTTGATTCCCGATGCGATTCCCTCCATTGTGTCCGCAGAGCTTTTCAACGATGTACAGGAAAAGATGTTGAAAAACAAGAAAGCCCCTGCCCGTAGAAAGGCAGAGGATGACTCCCTGCTCACCACCAAGCTGTTCTGCGGCTACTGTGGTGCACTGATGTTTGGCGAAAGCGGTACGAGCCGGACGGGCGAAGCCTACCGCTATTATAAATGCGCTACTGCCAAAAAGCACAAGGGCTGCAAGAAGAAAACTGTCCGTAAACAGTGGCTGGAAGATCTTGTGGTCAACCAGACCATGCAGCTTGTGAAGGACGATGCCGCCATGGAGTCTATCATTGCCAAGGTGATGGAACTGCAAAACAAGGAGAACACCAACATTCCTCTTTATGAAAAGCAGCTCCGGGATGCGGAATCGGGTATCCAGAATATGCTCAATGCGATTCAGACTGGAATCCTGACCAGTTCCACCAAGGAGCGGCTGGAGCAGCTCGAAGAAACCAAGCGTGAACTTGAAGCCCGCATTGCAGAAGAGAAGCTGGCAAAGCCCAAGGTCACAGAGGAGTTCATTCGCTTTTGGCTGCGGCGGTTCCGCAAGCTGGACATGAGCCTGAAAGACCAGCGGCAGGCACTGGTGGATACGTTCATCAATGCGATTTACCTGTATGATGATAAGGTTCTCATTACCTTCAACTATAAAGAAGGAACACAGACCGTGACCTTTGGAGAAGCGACAGAAGTTGCATCCGAGGGAAATGGTTCGGATTTGGATTGCATTCCTGCACCACAAAAAAGACAGCTATCAAAAGCTGTCTTTTTTGTGGTGTATGGAGTTTTCAACGACCGCTGCCTGCGAGCAAAGACTTCCCCCGGCCGGGGGAAGATGTCGCATAGCGACAAAAAGGGGAGTACAGGGAGGCGTTGCCCGCGCCGCGTTCTGATTTTTCAAAGCTCTGCCAAGGGGCAAAGCTTCCCTTTTCCCCGCCGGAGCCTTTTGCTTTGGCGGGGCTTTTTATGCCCGATTTTTACAAAAAATTCACGCTGGCAGGGTTGCCGCCGCATACCGGATGTGCTATGATGAAGTGCAAAATTTGAAGCGGAGCGATGGGTTTTGATTTGTCAAGCTCGCGGAATCAGGAGGAACTACCCATGCAGAAGAATTATGTACAGGAAATTCTGAGCATCATTCACAGCGGTCTGCCCAAGGCGGAACTGGCTGAAAAACTGTCTGATTACCATGAAAAAGATCTGGCGGATGCGTTGGAGGTGCTGACCCCCGCCGAACGCCAGTCGCTCTATTCCATTCTGGGTGTGGATACCGTTGCCGAGATCTTTACCTATCTGGACGATGCCGAGCCGTACCTGAAGGAGCTGCCCAGCCACGAGGCCGCCAAGGTCATTTCCAACATGGACTCGGACGATGCGGTGGACGCACTGGAGGATCTTGACGATACCGATAAAAACGAGATCGTCAACAAGCTGGACAAGGACTCGGTGGAAGATGTGAAGATGCTGCTCTCCTATGACGAGGACGAGATCGGCAGCAGAATGACCACCAACTACATCTCCATTAAAAACGATATGACTATCCGGCAGGCGATGAGCGAGCTGGTAAAACAGGCCGGAGAAAACGACAACATCTCCACCCTGTATGTGGTGGATGAAAACGAGCACTTCTACGGCGCCATCGACCTGAAAGACCTCATCATTGCCCGGGCAGAGGAAAGCTTGGAAAGCCTGATCGTCCGCTCCTATCCCTATGTCACCGACCGGGAGCAAATCAGCGACTGTATCGACCGCATCGTGGACTACGCGGAGCGCAGTCTGCCCGTGCTGAACGATGCCGGTAAGCTGGTGGGCATCATCACCTCGTCCGATGTGGTCGAGCTGGTCGACGATGAGATGGGCGATGATTACGCAAAGCTGGGCGGCCTGACCGGCGAGGAGGATCTGAACGAAAACGTTTTTGAAAGTGTGAAAAAGCGTCTCCCGTGGCTGATCGCGCTGCTGTTCCTCGGGATGCTGGTCTCCTCGGTCGTCGGCGCGTTTGAATCGGTGGTAGCGGTGCTGCCGGTGGTCATCTGCTTCCAGTCCATGGTGCTGGATATGGCCGGTAACGTCGGTACCCAGTCGCTGGCGGTGACCATCCGTGTGCTGGTGGACGAAAACCTGACCCTTTCCAAAAAGCTGCAGCTGCTCTGGAAGGAGACCCGCGTGGGTCTTTTGAACGGTGCTATTCTGGCCGTGATGGCCTTGGGCTTTCTGGGCTGCTACATCCACTTTTTCAAGGGCTATGTCTGGACCTCGGCCTTTTTGCTGTCCGGCTGCGTCGGGCTGTCGCTGATCGTGTCCATGGTCATTTCCAGTCTGGTGGGCACGCTGATCCCGATGCTGTTCCACAAGATCCATATCGACCCGGCTGTTGCTTCCGGCCCGCTGATCACCACGATCAACGATCTGGTGGCGGTCGTGGTCTACTATGGCCTTGCCATGGTCGTGCTGATCGATCTGTTCCACCTTGCATAACAGATGCATCAAACAGGGCACTCCTTCCGGGGGAGTGCCCTGTTTTTTTTTGCTGCGCAAACTTTTGCTAACAATGTTAATACTACCTAACATCGTCGGAAAATATTGAAAACGCCCGAAAGCGTGCTAAAATATAAAGATAAAGAGCCCGCCCCGCTCCGGGCGCGGGTACACAGATGGGAAATACAGAAACGAGGGGTAAATATGTTTGATACAAAAAAGCTTGCACTGTTTTTGGGCGGTGTGGTGTTCGGCTCTGCCGGTTTCAAGGTGCTGTCCAGCAAGGACGCCAAAAAGGTCTACACCCAGACCACCGCAGCGGTGCTGCGGATGAAGGACTGCACCATGCAGACCGTGAATAAGGTGCAGGAGGAGGCCGGTGACATCCTTGCCGATGCAAAGGCCATCAACGAGAGCCGTGCCGCCGAGGCTGCACAGGAGGTCATCGAGGATACGGCTGAAGAAGAGCAGCCCGCAGAGCAGACTGCACAGTGATACAACGCAGCGGAGCCGCCCTTGGGCGGCTCTTTTTTACGCAGAGGGGTAAGAAGAACAATGAAATGTACGATCTTACATGAAGGTAAGGGACGGATGCGGGTGCACGTCTGCGCTGTGCGCATGACCCTGCACCGGGCAGATGTGCTGGAAGCCTACCTGAACGGGCAGGACAACATCCAGAAAGCCACTGTCTACGAGCGCACCGGAGATGTGGTGCTGACCTACCGGGGCAGCCGGAAGGACGCTGCCGCCCTGCTGGCGGCCTACCGCTTTGACAACGAAGAATTAGAGGTGCTGGTCACCTCCCACGACAGCCGGAAGATCAATCAGGAATATCAGGAAAAGATGGTCAGCCTTGTGGCAGGCCGGATGTTCCGCAAGGTGTTTCTGCCCGCGCCCATCGCGGCGGCGTATACGGTGTGGCGCTCCATCGCCTTTATCTGGAAGGGGATCCGCTGCCTGCTGCACCGCAAGCTGGAAGTAGAGGTGCTGGATGCGCTCAGCATCACAGCCTCCCTCCTGCGGGGCGATTACAGCACCGCAGGCTCGGTGATGTTCCTGCTGACGGTGGGCAGCCTGTTGGAGGAGTGGACGCGGAAAAAGAGCTTGGACGACCTTGCCCGCAGCATGGCGCTGAACGTGGATAAGGTCTGGGTGCGCACCCTGCAGGGCGAGGTGCTGGTGCCGTTGACCCGCGTCCACGCCGGGGATGAAGTGGTAGTGCGCTCCGGCAATATGATCCCGCTGGACGGCATGGTGCTGGAGGGCGAAGCCATGGTGAACCAAGCCGCCCTGACCGGCGAGTCCATGCCGGTGCGCAAGACCACCGGTGCCACCGTCTACGCCGGTACGGTGGTGGAAGAGGGCGAATGCGTCCTTGTGGCCAAGGCAGAGGGCGGCGCCAACCGCTACGATAAGATCGTGGCGATGATCGAGGAATCGGAAAAGCTCAAGTCCGGTACCGAGAACCGGGCTTTGCAGCTGGCCGACCGTCTGGTGCCGTGGTGCCTTGCCGGTACGGTGGCTACCTACGCCTTTACCCGCAACGTCACCCGCGCCATCTCCATTTTGATGGTGGATTTCTCCTGTGCGCTGAAGCTTTCCATGCCGCTGGCGGTGCTCTCTGCCATGCGGGAGTGCGGGGAATACCACATCACTGTAAAGGGCGGCAAGTATCTGGAAGCGCTGGCAAAGGCGGACACCATCGTGTTCGATAAGACCGGCACCCTCACCCACGCCACCCCGCAGGTGGTGCAGGTGGTGCCCTTCTCCGGCTGCGGGGAGCAGGAGGTATTGCAGCTTGCTGCCTGTCTGGAAGAGCATTTCCCCCATTCCATGGCAAACGCTGTCGTCCGTGCCGCCAAGGAGCGGGGCATCTCCCACGAAGAGATGCACTCCGAGGTGGAGTATATCGTGGCGCACGGCATTGCCAGCCGGGTGGGCGGCACGCGGGTGGTCATTGGCAGCGCCCACTTCATTTTTGAGGACGAGGGCTGCACCATCCCGGCAGGGGAACAGGCAAAATTCGATGCGCTGGACCCCCAGTATTCCCACCTGTATCTGGCTGCTTCCGGGGTGCTGGCGGGGGTCATCTGCATCGCAGACCCCCTGCGCCCGGAGGCGGCACAGGTGCTGCATAAGCTCCGGAGACTGGGCATCACCCAGACCGTCATGATGACCGGCGACAGCGACCGCACCGCCCGCGCCATTGCGGCGCAGGTGGGGGTAGACCGCTGCTTTGCAGAGGTGCTGCCGGAGGATAAAGCCGCCTTTGTCCGCGACGCCAAAGCCGAAGGACATACGGTGGTGATGATCGGCGACGGCATCAACGATTCTCCTGCCTTGTCGGCGGCAGATATCGGCATCGCCATCCATTCCGGAGCCGCCATCGCCCGGGAGATCGCAGATGTGACCATCCGCGCCGACAGTCTGGAAGAGCTGGTGACCCTGAAAGCCATTGCCAACGCCCTGCAAAAGCGGGTGGGCAGCAATTACCGGTTCGTCCTCAGCTTCAACTCCGCGCTCATCCTTCTGGGCGCACTGGGCATCCTGCCCCCGGCTACCAGCGCAATGCTGCATAACCTTTCCACCCTTGGCATCAGCCTGCGCAGCATGACAGACCTGCTGGAGCAGAAGCCTTTACCGTGAAAATGGAACGCCGGAGCGTCCGCAGACGCTCCGGCGTACCGAAATTATAAATAGCTTTTCCGCTGAAAATGCCCAGAGCATAGCGGAGGGCATTCAAAATCGTCTTAGCCAAAAGGGAGGCGCTGCACGATAGTGTGCGGCGGCCTCCCTTTTTTGTTTCAGATAAACCGGCAGAAGCCCAGCCAGCAGCCCAGCAGGAAGAAGAGCAGCGCCTTTGCCAGCACCGGCAGCCACGGGTGCTGGCAAAGAGCCAAATCCCACCGGTGGATGTTCTGCTTGGGGCAGGTGCCCGCGCAGGCTTCACAGGCGATGCACTCCCCGCTGCGCAGGCTGCTTTCCTCCAGCTTCAGGCACACCGGGCACTGCTGCTTGCAGGCATTGCAGCCCGGGATGCAGCCCTCGCTCTGCCGGTGCAGCCGTGCAAAGGGCAGCACCGGCAGCAGGGCGAACACCGCACCCATGGGGCAGAGGAACTGACAAAAGAACCGGGGCTGCACTGCCATGCCCAGCAAAATAAGCACAAGCAGCGCGATGCCTACGCCGAAGCCCTCCGGCGGCAGACGCAGAGCCGTCAGGCGGGAAAACACCTCCCACGGGCTTGCGCCGGTCAGCAGCTTTTCCTGCCGGGTCACATACAGCGCCACCAGCCCTGCCAGCAGCAGATATTTGAACTTCTGTCCCCAAAGTACCGCCCGCTCCGGCAGACGGAGCGGCTTTTTGCGGTGGAACAGCTTTTTCTGGACAAGCCCGGACAGTGCCCAGACGGCATCGCCCAAGCTGCCAAAGGCGCAGGCGTACCCGCAGAAAAACCTGTCGAACAGCAACGTGAAGCCGCACAGCCCCAGCAGGGAAAGCGTGAAGCTGTCCGCCGAGAGCACCTCGCCTGCACCGATGTGCACAAAGAGCTGCTTTACCCCGGAAAACCCGGCCACGAATGCGCCCGGCATGGACACAAAGAAGAACAGCTGCACCCCGGCGCGCAGCCATGTACGGCGCTTTTTGTCCCGCTGACGCTGCTGCGCCGCCGTCAAAGGCTTTGCTTGTGTTTTTTCCATCATCCTGCCGCCTTTCCCAGTGCGTCCTCTACTGCACCGATAAGACCTTCTGCCGTAAGGGTAGCGCCGGAAACGGTATCCACCTCGGCAGACTGCACTGCCAGCATCTCGTCCAGCAAAGGCAGCGCCTGTTTATAGTAGGGCTTGTCCTCACCGGAAGCGTCCAGCACCGCAATATCGGTCATTTTTCCGCTTTGGATGGTTACCGACACCCGGATGACATCGCCGAAACCAAAGGCGCTGCCCTCATAGGTGCCGTCCCGGTAGCCGCTCTGGCTCTGCTCTGCCTGCGCTGCGCTCTGCGCCTGCAAAACGGAAGCATTGTAGGCTTCCACTTCGGCAATCTCCTGCTTGCGCTGGCTTACCGCCGCAGCCCGGACTAATGCTACCTGCTGGTATTGCCACAGGATACCCAGAATCAGCAGCAGATTCACCGCCCGGAGGAGAAAATTCTTGTATTTCATTCCGCTGCTCCTTCCGTTTCAGGTTCGGTTTCGGTCTCTTCGGGCGGCAGCGCCGCCTCGGATGCCGGCAGCACCTCCGCAGAAGATGCCGGTTCCGGTTCAGAATCGTCCGGTGTTTCTGCCGGGAAAAGCTGCTGCCACACTTCCTTGAACCACGCGGAAACAGCGCTCTTTTCCTCCGGCTGCACCACCTCCACAGTGGGCGCAGTGACCGGCGTTTCCTCGGGTTCTGCCGCTTCGGACGGCGCGGCTTCTTCCACCACTTCTTCCGAGGCAGCCTGCTCCGGGTCGGCTTCCTCTGCCGGGGTGACAGCGGCCTTTGCCAATGCCAGCTTGACCGCGTTCAGGATGCCGGTGGAGGAGTAGGTGGCACCGGAAACGGCATCCACATTGGGGCTTTGCCCCTCCAGAATGGCGGGGATGACCCACTTTGCCCGGGAGAGATATTCCTCCTCGTCCTCGGCGCTCAGAACCGTGATATCGGTGATTTTATCCTCTGCCACCGTGACCTGCACTGTAATTTTGCCCTCAAAGCCTATGGCTTCGGCGGTGTAGATGCCGTCAAGGTAGGTGGAGGGTGCTGTAAATTCCTCCACCACCAGCGGTACGGCAGGCTTCGGCTGCGGCGGCAGGGGATTGTTCACCACCTCGCCGGTCAGGGCGTTCTGCACCGCGCCCAGAATGCCCCGGCTGGTGTAGGTGGCTTCGGAAACAGCGTCCACCTCCCAGCTCTGGGCATCCACTACGGTGGTCAGAAGCCGCTTGGCGCGCCGCAGAAACTGCTTTGTCTCGTGGGAAGCGTCCAGGACCTCCACCTCCGTGATGCTGCCGTTTTCCATGGTCACCTGCACCCGGACGGCACCGCCGTAGCCCCGGGAAGAGCCAACGTAAACGCCATCGGCATAGGGCAGCTTGGGCAGGGCTTCTTCCTCCGCTTCAACGGAAGCGGCTTCCGCCGGCTGCTCCACCACGGCTGTCAGTTTTTCCGGCACGGCAGCCAGCACCGGGATAGTACGGGGCAGGGCAAAAAGCACCGCTGCCGCTGCCGCCACCGCCGGGAGCAGCTGCACCAGCGGCAGCTGTGTGTTGCATCGTTTTTTGTTCATTCCAACTCCTCCTGACACGGAAAAGCAAGGCCGCCTGCATAAAGCGACCTTGCTTTTTTAGTGTTCTGTTTTTGCCGGATCAGGCAGCTTTCAGGTTCTGCACGGCATCTTTGCCCAGTACTCGTCCCAGGTCAGGGCAGCGTAGAGGTAGGTATATTTTTTGCCCAGCAGAAAATCGAAAAAGCTGTTTTCCTCCTCGGCAGGGGCTGCTGCAAAGGCGGTAGCGGTCAGCAGGCTGAACGCCATAGCCGCCGACAGCAGCAGGGAAAGAAATTTCTTGGTTCTCATGAAAAAATGCTCCTTTCATCACAATGACAGAAAAGCACTGCCATATAGTTAGCTAAACCTAACATTGCGCGCAAAGAAAAACCTGCGGGGCAAAGCCCCTCAGATGGTTAGGGTAAGCTAATTGACGGAAATTAAGATAACACGCGTACAAAGGGATGTCAAGAAAAAGCAGGTATGTTTATTCAAACAAACTTTTTGGGGCGGGACAGGGAAAAGCAGTTGCGGCACGTCATCTGTAGAGCAGTGCTTTTGCGGCTTGTACTCTGCCCCCCTGCGGGCAAAAGAAAAAGCGACGACCCGTGCAGGTGGGTCATCGCTTCTCTCGTCCCTTGCGGGACAGGCAGGGTAAATGATAAGAAGGTAAATGAAGAAAATAGCAAGGTTAAAAACAAAAGCGTGTGCGGAGCCGAATTTGCCGCTCCAAAGTGAAGATGTATCCAAGTTTCACTTTTGTTGGATACAACATACCACTTTGGAACAGAAATTGCAAGAGGTTTTTTAAAATTTCTCCCCAAAAATACGCGGGAAATCGCATTTTTGTAGAAACGCACAAATTTTATGGAAAGTTCCCGGCAAACTGACGAACAAGCATAAAACAGAATGGCAGTCGGAAAACCGCACAGGGACACCTTTATAAAACCGGCAGGCAATGGAATCAACTTTTGCAGCCTGTCCGGAGCAAAAGCCTTCACCCTTTGGGGGAAGCCTTTATTCGGAAAGCGGTTTTTCGCGGGATGTAGCCTGCACCGCTTTACAAGCAGCCGGTGGTGTGTTAAGATGGACACATCTGCTGCAACCGGAAGAATGCACGCGCCGGGCAGCGGCGGCGTACCGGAAAAGCGCCCGGTGCCGGGAGGGGAGAAACGAATGACAAAGCTACTGCATGGCAATGAAAAAAACAGCCTGACCGGCGGGCGGGAGCCGCTGTTCAGCCAGAAGGAACTGCTGGTGCTGGCCGTTCCGCTGCTGGTGGAGCAGCTGCTGGAAGTGACGGTGGGCATGGCCGACACCATGATGGTGTCCCGCTGCGGCGAGGCGGCCATCTCCGGCGTCAGTCTGGTAGATATGATCAATAACCTTATCATCGTGTTGTTTGCGGCGCTGGCTACCGGCGGTGCGGTGGTGGTAAGCCAGTATCTGGGCGCAAAAGAGCGCGGGAATGCCGACAAAAGCGCCGGTCAGCTGCTGCTGCTCAGCGGCTTGTCCGGTGTGGTGATCGGCGCGGTATGCTTTGTGCTGGCCCGCCCTATGATCCGGCTGTTCTACGGCTCTATTGATACCGACGTGCTGGACGCGGGCGTGAAGTATTTGCAGATCATCGCCCTCAGCTACCCGTTTCTGGCGCTGTACAACGGCGGTGCGGCACTGTTCCGCAGCATCGGCAACTCCAAGATCTCCATGCAGATCAGCTTTCTGATGAACATCATCAACATCGTGGGCAATGCGGTGTGCATCTTCGGCTTCAAAATGGGCGTGGACGGCGTAGCATGGCCCAGCGTGGTGTCCCGCGTGGTGGCTGCGGCGCTGATCCTGCGCAAGTGCTACCGGGAGGATGCGGTGCTTACCGTGCCCAAGACCCTGCGGCTGGACGGCGGCATGGCAAAGCGCATTCTGGGGATCGGTATCCCCTCGGCCTTTGAAAACAGCCTGTTCGAGGCCGGGCGCATTCTGGTGGTGAGCATGATCTCCACCTTCGGCACGGTGCAGATCGCAGCCAACGCGGTGGCCAACAATCTGGACGGCATGGGCGTCATCCCGGGCAAGGCCATCAGTCTGGCCATGATCACGGTAGTGGGGCGCTGCATCGGTGCCGGCGACCACGAGCAGACCGTTTACTACACCCGCAAGCTGCTGCTGTGGGCTTACATTACCATGGGGCTTTCCAACGGAGCGATCCTGCTGTTCCTCCGGCAGCTGGTGGGCATCTACGCCCTTTCCGGCGAGACGATGGAGCTGGCCATCACGCTGGTCACTATCCATGCGGGCTGCGCCATCATCTTCTGGCCGCTGTCCTTCGTGCTGCCCAACGCCCTGCGCGCGGCAAACGACGTGAAATTTACCATGGTGGTGTCCATCCTCAGCATGGCATGCTGGCGGCTGGGCTTCAGCTATCTGCTGTGCGTCCGCATGGGCTGGGGCGCTGTGGGTGTGTGGGTGGCTATGGTCATCGACTGGACCTGCCGCGTGACCTGCTTTGTGCTGCGCTTCCGCAGCGGCGCATGGAAAACAAAATATCAGGCATAACAATAAGGAGAAAAGCATGAAACTGATCAGCTGGAACGTGAACGGCCTGCGCGCCTGCCTGACCCACGGCTTTGCCGAGAGCTTTGCCGCGCTGGACGCGGACATCTTCTCGGTGCAGGAGACCAAGATGCAGCCGGGACAGGCAGATTTTGCGCCGGAGGGCTACACCGAATACACCTACTCTGCCGAGAAAAAGGGATACTCCGGCACAGCCTGCTGGTGCAAAACGGCACCGCTGGCGGTGACCACCGGTATCGGGCTGGAACAGCATGACCACGAGGGGCGGGTGCTGACGCTGGAATACCCCGGCTTTTATCTGGTAAACTGCTACACCCCCAACAGTCAGGACGGGCTGAAGCGGCTGGACTACCGCATGGAGTGGGAGGACGCCTTCCGGGCGTACCTGCTGGCACTGGACGCAAAAAAGCCGGTGATCCTGTGCGGCGATCTGAACGTAGCGCACACCGAGATGGATATCAAAAACGCTAAGACCAACCGCATGAGCGCAGGCTTTACCGATCAGGAGCGCGCCAAAATGACCGAGCTGCTGGCGGCGGGTTTTGCGGACAGCTTCCGGGTGGTGCACCCGGACGAGGTGAAGTATAGCTGGTGGAGCTACCGCTTCCACGCGCGGGAAAAGAACGCGGGCTGGCGCATCGACTATTTTATCGTTTCCCGGCGCATTGCAGACCGCATCCGCGCCGCCGAGATCCACAACGAGATCTTCGGCTCCGACCATTGCCCGGTGGAGCTGCAGATCGACCTGTAATATAAGGAGAAGCCAATGCTGAAAAATTATCTTCTGATCTTCCTTATCTCCATGGTGCCCATCATTGAGCTGCGCGGGGCCATCCCCATCGGGCTGGGCATGGGGCTGCCGGTGCTGCCCACCTACCTTTTGTGCGTACTGGGCAACATGATCCCGGTGCCCTTCATCTACCTGTTCGCCCGCAAGTTTCTCATCTGGGGCTATCACAAGCCCCTTATCGGCCCCATCTGCCGCTTTTGCATCAACAAGGGCGAAAAGGGCGGCCGCGCACTGGAGGCCAAGGCCGGCAAGGGCATGACCGTGGCGCTGCTGCTGTTCGTGGGCATCCCGCTGCCGGGCACCGGTGCGTGGACGGGCACGCTGGCAGCCTCCATTCTGGATATGAAATTCAAGGATGTATTGATCGCCTGTATGGGCGGTGTACTGCTGGCGGGCATCATCATGGGCTTGGCAAGCGCCGGGCTGCTGGGTGCGCTCAGCGGGCTGTTTGCGGCAGGCTGACAAAACGCGGACGCTTTTGTCGTGAAAAATGCCGGTAGCTTTTCCGCCCGGAGTGTGTTAAACTGGGTAACAGTTGTGAAAACCGGGATCTGCTCCCGGTCAGAAAGGACGTTATAGAACATGGATCAGGCACTGAATCAGAAAATTGACGCATACATTGCGGAAAACAAGGAGCAGCTGCTGCAGGACATTGCAGCGCTGGTCGCCATCGACAGCGTAGAGGGCACCCCGGAAGAGGGCGCACCCTTCGGCGTAGGCCCCCGTGCCGCGCTGGACAAGACGCTGGAACTGGCAGCAGGCATGGGCTTTGCCACCCGCAACTGCGAAAACTACATCGGCTATGCCGAGCTGGCCGGTGCAGACCCGGAAAAATATCTGGCCACCATCTGCCATGTGGACGTTGTGCCCGTGGGCAACGGCTGGACGGCAGACCCCTTTAAGATGCGCATTCAGGACGGCTGGCTGCTGGGCCGCGGTGTTTCGGACGATAAGGGCCCGATGATCGTTACTCTGTACGCGCTGAAGTTCCTCAAGGAGCAGGGCTACCAGCTGCGCTACCCCATCCGTGCCATTGTGGGCGACAACGAGGAGACCCACATGAACGATGTGAAGTACTATCTGGAGAACTATCCTGCCCCGGTGTTCTGCTTTACCCCGGATGCGGAGTTCCCAGTGTGCAACGGCGAAAAGGGCCACTTCGGCGGCAAGATCGTCAGCCCGGTGTGCAACGGCGTCATTGCAGAGTTTGAGGGCGGTGTTGCCAACAACGCGGTGCCGGACCGCGCCAGCGCACTGGTCAAGACCGATATCCGCAAGCTGAAGAACGCCCCCAACATCACGCTGGAACCGGAAGGGGACGGCGTGCGGGTGCGCGGCTGGGGCAAGTCCGGCCACGCCGCTATGCCGGAGGGCACGGTGAACGCCATCGGTCTGGTGGCGGATTATCTGCTGGACAACGGCCTGTGCAACGACGCCGAGCGTGCTTATCTGGAGGCACTGCGCAAGCTGCACAGCTCCACCGCAGGCACCGGCCTTGGCATCGACTGCGCCGACGGCCCCTTCGGCCCGCTGACCATCATCGGCGGCCGCATCTATATGGAGGACGGCAAGCTGGTGCAGACCATCGACAGCCGCTTCCCCACCTGCACCAACGGCGAAAAGCTGACCGCACAAATCACCGCTGCGCTGGGCGAGGGCGCAAAGCTGGAGGATGTGGATGCTGCCGAGCCGTTCTACATCGAGGCCGACAGCCCCGCCATCCGCGCCTGCATCGACACCTACAACGAGGTGACCGGCGAGAATGCCACCCCCTTCACCATGGGCGGTGGCACCTATGCCCGCCACTTCCCCTATGCTGTCAGCTTCGGCCCGGAGCATGAGGATGTGAAGCTGCCGGAGTTCGGCGGTCCGATGCACGGTGCCAACGAGGCTGCCCCCATCGACAAGCTGCTGGAGGCTGTCAAGATCTACATTCTGGCGCTGCTGCGTCTGGAAGAGATCGACTTCTGAGGTACGGCATGAACGTGCTTGTCATTGACGGGCAGGGCGGGGGACTGGGTCGCCAGCTGGTGGCCGCCCTCAGCGCCCAGTGCCCGGACATCCGGCTGGTGGCCGTGGGCACCAACAGCGTTGCCGCGCAGGCCATGCACAAGGCCGGGGCGCAGCGCGCCGCCACCGGTGAGAATGCCGTGGTGGTGAACTGCCGCAATGCGGATATCATCGTGGGGCCCATCGGCATCGTCATTGCAGATGCGCTGCTGGGAGAGATCACCCCCGCCATGGCCACGGCAGTGTGCCAGAGCAGCGCCACCCGGGTGCTGATCCCGGTGAACCACTGTGAAAACTATATTGTCGGCGTGCCCGACCAGCCCATCGGCAGCCTTGTAGCTGCCGCCGTGCAGAAGGTGAAAGCCCTCTGCGCCGGGAAAGGCTGCTGAAATTTTTTACAAACAAACAGGCGGCTGTACAAAATGCTGTACAGCCGCCTGTTTAGTTTATTCAGCGCATATTGCTGGTACGGTGCTCCATCAGATAGGTAGCCTGCAGGTCTGCGATGTGCAGTTTGACCGCCAGCGGGTACTTGTCGTAGGCCTCCGAGATGGCAAAACAGCCGCCCCGGGCCGCATCGTCAAAGCCGCCCATGTGCCAGCGGATGGCAACCGCTTCCTCCACCTTCAGCTTCATGAACCGCTCGATGAGGAACACGCTCTTTTCGCCGTGACCGTAGGGGAAAAGGTCGTCCACACTGTAAAAAGGCGCTTTTTCCCACTGTCCGGTGGCTTCGTTCTTCACGTTGCGGGTGCCCAGCTTGTAGTAGTTGGCCTTGCACAAATCGTGCAGCAGGGCACAGATGGCGTAGCTCTCCTCGCTTTCGCCCTCGGTGAAAAAGCTGTCGTGCAGTGCATGGTAGACGTTCAGGCTGTGCATGCACAGCCCGCCCTCACAGGCTCCGTGAAAGCGGGTGGACGCCGGTGCGGTGAAAAAATCCGTCTTTTTGTCCAGCCAGTCCAGCAGCTTTTCGCTGCCCGGGCGGGTGACATGCTGCTGCCAGACGTCCAGAAACTCTGCGCGGTCGCCCCCGCTCACAGCTCCATGTCCTCCAGAATGCCCTTGAGGATGGCCAGCTCGTCGTGGCTCAGGGAGATGCCCTTGCCCATGCGGGTGCCGTCCGGGGACCAGTCGCGGATGTCGTACTTGGGCTCGCCGTCGTTCCAGCTGATAAGGTTCAGCTGACGCTCCCAGCCGCGGGGACGCTGGCTCAGCACGGCTACACGCTGGACAACTTCGTATTTGATCTCTGCCATATTGCAAAACCTGCCTTTATGTTTGTATGCTACCATAATAAGGGAAGTGCGGCGAGATTTCAACAGGTAAACTGAAATATTTTAAAAAATTTTTGTTACGCTCAGCCGTAAGGGGCGTCCTCGCGCCATTCCACCAGCTCTAAAACGGCGGCCGTATCCTCGTCCGGGGCGGGGTGGCGGCTGTGCAGCTTTTGCTTTGTGCTGAATAGCCCCGGCGCGTAGTGCGCCATCACGCTGGTCTGCACGTCCCCGGCCAGAAAGGCGGCGGCATTCTTCTGGCGGCAGGCCATGGGGGTGCCGTCAGTCATGGGGACACCGGGCTTTTCGGGCTGCGGCAGCTCCGGCGGGGGCAGCTGGGTGCCGGGCGTGTCCGGCGCAGCCGGGGGCTGCAGGGGCATACTGCCCAGCGGCGGGGCATTGCGAGTGCTGCTTGCCTGCGGGGCGGCAGCGGTGCCGGGCTGGTTTTCCAGTTCGTGGCGGATGAAGGGTTCCAGAGAATTCATCAAATTCACCTCCGCCCCTAGTGTGCCCCGTCGGCGGCGTTTTACACCCGCAGCTCTACGGTGGAGCCGCCGGTGCGGGCCTTGTGCACCACCACCTGCCGGTCGATGCGGTCCTTGAGCGCCCCCACATGGGAGATGATGCCCACCAGCCGGTCGCCCTCGGTCAGGCCGGAGAGCACCCGGATGGCCAGCTCCAGCGATTCCTCGTCCAGCGAGCCGAAGCCCTCGTCTAAGAACAAGGTGTCCAGCCGGATGCCCCCGGCGCTGCTCTGTACCTCGTCCGAAAGGCCGAGCGCCAGCGCCAGTGAAGCCTTGAAGCTTTCGCCGCCGGAAAGGGTCTTTACGCTGCGGCGGGTGCCGTTGTAGTGGTCGATGACGCCAAGGTCCAGCCCGGACTGGCTGCGCTGGTTCTCTGCGCCGATGCGCTCCAGCTCGTATTGCCCGGCGGTCATCTGCATCAGCCGGGTGTTGGCATAGCGCAGAATGCGGTCCAGATAGTTCATCTGGATGTAGGCTTCCAGCTTGATTTTCTGCTTGCTGGTCAAAGTGCCGCCCGCCGTGGCAGCCAGTGCGCTGACCCACTGCCACCGGCTTTCCAGCGTCTGCCGCGCCTCGGCGGCAGCGCGGTACTGGGCCGCTGTTTTGCGGTTGGGCAGCAATTGTGCCGAAAGCTGCTTTTCCCGGCTGCGCAGGCTCTCCCGCGCGGCGGTCAGCGCGGTCTGCTGTGCGGTAAGTTCCTCGGCGCTGCGGGCGGGCAGCTCCTTTTGGGCGGCGGTCTGCTGTGCGGTCAGCGCCTCCACAGCGGCCTCGGCGGCGGCAACGGTCTGTTCAGCCTGTTTCAGCTTGCGCTGCGCCGTGTCCATACCGGTGCGCAGGGTGCGGCGGTCGGCTTCCAGCTTGTCCAGTGCCGCCTGTGCGTCCGCGCGCCGGGGGTAGGGCAGGGCGGCGCGCCGCTCTGCGATTTGACCCTCCAGCGCGTCAGCACTTGCATTCTGTGCGGCAGCGCTGCGGTCGGCCTCGGCAGCGGCCTGCTCCAGCGCCGGACGCTGGCGGATCTTTTCCTGCCGGTCGGCTTCCAGCTGCGCCTTGCGGCGGCAGTCGGCCTCGGCCTGTCGGCACTGTGCTTTGCAGTCTGTCTGTGCCGTTTGCAAGGCGGCACTCTCCTCGGCCAGAACGTTGGTCATCAGGGCAAAGGTGAGGGGGACTGTGCCCTCCGGGGCGGTAAAGCGCTCCGGCAGCAGGGTCTCGGCGTCCCGCCGGAGAGAAGTTTTCGCCTCGTTGGCGGCGGCAAGGGCGCTCTGGGCGGCAGCGCTGGCGTTCTGCGCCTGCCGGTCAGCTTCCGCAGCGGCCTGCCGTGCGGCTTCCACCTGTGCCTGCGTGGGCGCAGTATGGGGCAGCAGGGCGCGGGCGGGGTGATGGGTGCTGCCGCACACCGGGCAGGGCGCGCCTTCGGTCAGGCTCTCGGCCAGCAGTCCGGCCTGTGCGTCTAAGAATGCCCGTTCCAGCGCGTCCCGCCGGGCGCGGGCTTCGTCCTGTGCGGCGGCAGCGGCGCGGTAATTCTCCTGCGCCTTGTGTGTAGCCTTGGCCTGCCGCTGGCAGTCCGCAAGGCGCTGTTCCAGCTTTGCCAGCGCTTCGCCGCGCTGTGTCAACTGGGCGCTGCGGTTTTGCAGCGCCAACAGCCGGGTGTCCACGTCTGCCAGCGCGGCAAGCTCGGTCTCAGCAGCGGCAAGGGCGGCGTTCAGGCTGTCCAGCTGGGTGCGCCGCTTGTGCGCCTGCGCCGCCGCCAGCCGGGCAGCGTCCCGCGCTTCGGTCTGCTGGCGGCAGAGGGTGTCCAGCGTGTCATAGGCCGCAAGGGCGCTCTGCGCCTGCGTCACCTGCGCGGTCAGGGCATCCAGCTGTGCAGCGTCCCCGGCGTGGCGGTCGGCCTCGGCGCGAGCAGCATCCAGTGCGGGCTTTGCGGCGGCAAGCTCTGCCTGACGGGCAGCCAGCTGCTGCGCCAGCCGCTGCGCCTGTGCGGCGGCACCCAGCTGCTGCTGTACCGTGTCCAGCTGGGCTTCGGTGGCTTGCAGGGCGGTGCCGGCTTCTTCCAGCGCTGCCGCCTGCCGGGCGGTCAGGGCGTCCAGTAAAGCAAGCGCCGTTTCCGGTACAGTCTGGGCGCACAGGGCGCGCAGCGCCTCGGCATCCGGGTCCTCCGGGCTGAATTGCAACCCGCCCAGCAGGCTGTCCAGTTTGGCGTTCTGGGCGGTGCGCTGCTGGTTCAGCGCGGATGCTTCGGCCTGTAAGCGCTCTTGCAGCTGGGCATAGCGCTGGGTGCGGAACAGCTTGCGGAAGATGCGGCTGCGCTCCTCGGTGGAGGCGTTGAGCAGCTTTGTGAACTGTCCTTGCGCGATGAGCACGATCTGGGAAAACTGGTTGTAGTCCAGCCCGATGATCTCCTGCACGGCGGCGGTCACGTCCTTGGCTTTGGTCACCGGCGGGCGGTCGTCCGGGTAGGTCAGGGTGGCATCCGCCTTTTCGGTGGTCATGCCCTCGCCCCGGGTTTTGGGACGCTGATACTCCGGGTTGCGGCGCACCGTGTAGCGCACGCCGTGCACCTCAAATTCCAGCTCTACAAAGGTGGGGGTCTTGTCGTCTGCGTACTTGCAGCGCAGCATGGAGCCCTCCCGGATGCCGCTGCTGGAATGATCGTACAGCGCATAGGTGATGGCGTCAAAAATGGTAGTCTTGCCCGCGCCGGTGTCGCCGGTAATGAGGTACAGCCCGCCCCTGCCCAGCTTTTCAAGGTCAAGGGTGATCTCGGCGGCATAGGGGCCAAAGGCCGAAAGGGTCAGTCGCAGCGGTCTCATACAGTGTCGCCCTCCTTCCAGATCTCCTCGATCAGTTCCTGGCAGAATGCCGTCTGCTCGGCGGTCAGGGGCTGGTTATTTTGCAGCTGGTAAAAGGCAGCCAGATGTTCCAGCGGGGAGATGCTCTCGGTGCGCTCCGGGGCGCAGATCTCCTGCTGCTGGCGGGTGCGCTGGTTGTCGTAGTCCAGCTGCATCAGGTTGGGGTAGATGACCCGCAGCCGCGCCAGCGCATCCGGCACATCCTGCTCGTCGGTCAGGGTGATGTACAGATAGTCGTCCACGGCGGTGCCCTCGTAGCAGCGGCGGTCGGTCAGTTCCGTGTAGCTGCCCCGCAGCCCGCGCAACTCGTGCCGGGGGGTCAGGGGCGCGGTGGTGATGTGCACCTCGCCCTTTGCACCCAGCTCCACAAAGGTAGCGCTTTTGCACTGCCCCGCCTCCGAGAAGGAGTACTTCAGCGGCGTGCCGCAGTAGCGCAGCGTTTCCCGCCCCACCTTCTGCGGGCTGTGCAGATGCCCCAGCGCCACATAGTCAAAGGCATCGAACAGGGCGGCGTCCACGCTGTCCACCCCGCCTACCGAGGGCTCCTCGCTCTCGCAGGCGGCAGCGCCCGCCACAAACTGGTGCGCCACCAGCACGCTGCGGTGGCCGGGGTCCGGGGTGCAGTGCCGCAGCACGCAGGCAAGGGCGTCGTTGTAGCTCTCAATAGGCTCGTCCGGCCAGATGTGCCGCACCATAGCGGGCTTTAAAAAGGGCAGTAAGTACACATCCACCGTGCCGTGGGCATCCTGCAGGGGGATGGGCTGCGGCGCGCCGGTGAACACCGGGCTGACGTAGACCCGGCTATCGGCCAGCAGGGCAGAGCCAAAGGCCACCCGGTCGGCAGAATCGTGGTTGCCGCTGATGGCGAACACCGGCAGCTTCCGCGCCGCCAGTTGGGTAAGAAACCAGTCCAGCAGCCGTACCGCTTCGGCAGGGGGAACGGGCTTGTCGTAAAGGTCGCCTGCCAGCAGTACGCCGTCCACAGGGGTCTCATCCAGCAAAGTTAGGATCTCTTCCAGAATATACCGCTGCTCCTCCAGCATGGAAAACTCGCACACCCGCTTGCCCAGATGCAGGTCGGATAAATGCAGAAAACGCAAACAGGAACACCGCCTTTCAAAAAATGCTTTGCCCTATTATAACGCAGCCGCCGCTGCACGCGCAACCAAGGAGAACAGAAAAACGGACAACTGCTGTTTGCCGTTGCGACCCCTTCTGTGAAAATGGGACACCGGAGCGTCCGCAGACGCTCCGGTGTCCCGAAATTTAAAATGATTTTTCCGCTGAATATGGCCAAAGCGCACGCGGAGGCCATTCCAAATCGTTTTACGGCCTGCGTATATCAGAACATCTTTTCCCAAGTGGCGTAGCCCACGCTGCCGTCTGCCGGCAGGCCGTTGCGCCGCTGGAACCGCTGCACGGCGGCAGCGGTGGCCGCACCGTACTTGCCGTCATCATTCAGCCGCTCGCCCAGAGAATTGAGCTTCTGCTGTACCAGCCGCACCGTGCCGCCGGAAGAGCCGGTGTGCAGCACGATGCCGGGGTAGGGCACTTTCAACCCGTGCTTTGCGGTGTAGCGGGTGTAGAGCACGTTCCATGTGTTCTGCCCCACCTTGCCGTCCATGTTCATCTTGTTCTTCAGCTGGAACTCCTGCACGGCACGCTGGGTGCTTGCGCCGAACTTGCCGTCTGCCTTCAGCGCATCGTACCATGTGCACGCATCGCGCACGCCGTTGAGCCACGTCTGCACAAGTGCCACGTCCGGCCCGGAGGAGCCGCGCTGGAGCAGGGAATAATAACCGGGAATCGCCATAGAGGGATCCCTCCTTTCCCTCCATGCTATGCTCCGGCGGGGTGCGGCGTCACCCCGCCAGCAGCACAGTCTGCCGCCGGGCAGTCAGCCGGTGTGCCCAGTCCACCAGCCGGAACCGCAGGATGTACTGCCCGCAGACAAGGTCGTTCTCCGCAGGCAGGGCGTAGCCGCCCTGCGCAAAGCTGCACAGCCCCGGGTACAGCACACACCACCAGTTGCGCCCGCCGCCGCTGCCGATGTCGATGCGCACGGCATCGTACCGCCCGGCGGGCAGCTGACCGGTGGGGTAGCGCCGGGCAGGAAAGTACATATTCACGAGGTACACCCGCACCGGGGTACGGATGCCCTGCGCGGCCAATGCCCGCTGCGCCGCCAGCTGAAACTGCAAAAGCCGCCCCGCCGCCCACGCCCGCGCCTCCGGTGCGCTTTGCGCCGGGCATTGCTGCATCACGGCCAGCACGGCGTCCCGCACCCGGAGTTTGGCGCTCTGGTCAGCCACGGCATCGCTGGCCGCCCGGATGTGCAGCCGCAGGGTGTCGGCGCACAGTGCTGCCCCGGCATCCAGCTGAGTGCGCCCCCAGCACAGCCCCTGCAAAGCGCCGCATAGCGCAAAGCCCGCCAGCAAGCTGGCGCACAGCAGCCGCATCTGCCGGACGGAAAGCGGTTTTAAGAAAAAACGCACCATAAAAACAGACCCCTCTTCTGGAAATGATAACCAGAGGATGGGTCTGTTGCAGCGGGATTATACAAAAAATAAACCCTCTCAGTCATTGCGCAGCAATGACTGAGAGGGTTCGTATCAGTTCTTCAAAGACTGCATGGGGGCGGGCAGGCGGCCGCCGCGGTTGATGAACACCGAAGGGTCGTGGCTGTTTACCGGCATGATGGGGCCATAGCCCAGCAGGCCGCCGAAGTCCAGCACCTCACCAGCCTTGCGGCCGATGGCGGGGATCACGCGCACGGCGGTGGTCTTGCTGTTCACCATACCAATGGCGGCTTCGTCCGCAATCAGGGCGCTGATGACGGCAGGGGTGGTGTCGCCGGGGATGATGACCATGTCGATGCCCACAGAGCAGACGGCGGTCATGGCTTCCAGCTTTTCAATGGTCAGGCAGCCGATCTCGGCAGCGTGGATCATACCGGCATCCTCGCTGACCGGGATAAAGGCACCGGACAGGCCGCCAACGTGGTTGGAGGCCATCACGCCGCCCTTCTTCACGGCATCGTTCAGCAGGGCAAGGCAAGCGGTGGTGCCGCAGCAGCCGCAGGTCTCCAGACCCATCTCTTCCAGAATGTTGGCCACGCTGTCGCCGATGGCAGGGGTGGGAGCCAGAGAAAGGTCGATGATACCGGCAGGCACGCCCAGTGCCTTGGAGGCAAGGTTTGCCACCAGCTGGCCTACGCGGGTGATCTTGAAGGCGGTGCGCTTTACAAGCTCTGCCACCTCATCGATGGGGGCGTCCTTGGGCAGACGTGCCAGCGCGGCGCGCACAGCACCCGGGCCGGAAACGCCCACATGGATCTCGCAGTCCGGCTCGCCGGGGCCGTGGAAGGCACCGGCCATGAAGGGGTTATCCTCCGGGGCATTGCAGAACACCACCAGCTTGGCAGCGCCGATGCACTGACGGTCGGCGGTCAGCTCGCTGGCCTTCTTCACGGCCTCACCCATCAGCTTGATGGCGTCCATGTTCAGACCGGCCTTGGTGGCGCCGATGTTCACCGAGCTGCACACGATGTCGGTCTCGGCCAGTGCGCGGGGGATGGACTCGATCAGGCGGCGGTCACCGGCAGAAAAGCCCTTGTGCACCAGTGCGCTGTAGCCGCCCACAAAGTTGACGCCCACCTTTTTGCCGGCGGCGTCCAGCGTCTTTGCAAAGTCCACGGGGTCTGCCTCCGGGCAGGCGCCCAGCAGCATGGCGATGGGGGTAACGCTGATGCGCTTGTTGATGATGGGAATACCGTACTCGGCGCTGATGCGCTCCACGGTGGAGACAAGGTTCGCGGCTTTGGTGGTGATCTTGTTATAGATGTTCTCGCAGGCCTTCTTGGGGTCCGGGTCGATGCAGTCCAGCAGGCTGATGCCCATGGTCACGGTGCGCACGTCCAGATTATCCTGCGTGAACATCTCGATGGTTTCCAGGATATCCCCGGTGTTAAACATACTCATAGCGGTTGCGGGCTCCTTTCCGGCTCAGATGGTGTGCATGGCGTCAAAAACTTCCTGACGGGTCACGTTGATCTGCATCCCCATCTCGGCGGCAAGTGCATCGGTGCGCTTGTGCAGCTGGTCGTGGTCAACATTGCAGTTGCTCAGGTCCACCAGCATGATCATGGCAAACATCCCCTGCAGGATGCTCTGGGTCACATCCTCAATGTTGATGTTCAACTCGGTGCACAGACCGGCCACCTTTGCGACAACGCCCACGGTATCGTGTCCAATGACGGTAATGAAAGCTTTCATGGTTTCCACCCTCGTTTTCCTTATAGTGATTGGTGCCGCCAAAGACCCGGCACACGCTTACCCTTCCAGTATAGCAGATTTAGCAAATTTTGAACACACTTTTTGTAAAAAAGAGCAGAATACGGGGGCAAAAGACATTCTATATAAAAATCAAGTGCAATCTGCAGGGGCTTGTGCTATACTTATACATAATTTCCCGCGGATTTCCGTGTAGAGGGTTGATAAGGAGTATATGACAATGGAACAGCTTTTGAAGATTCTGGAAAACAACGCCCGGCTGCCCGTGGAGGACATTGCCACCATGCTGAACAAATCCCCCGCCGAGGTGGCGGCGATGATGGACCTTGCCCGGGCGCAGGGCATCATCAAGGGCTACAAGACCCTTGTGGATTGGGAAAAGGCCAAGGTGAACCGCGTGGAGGCAGTCATCGAGCTGAACGTCAGCCCCAAAAAGAGCCGCGGCTTTGACGAGATCGCCGCCACCATCGCCGCTTTTGACGAGGTGGAGAGCGTGCTGCTGATGAGCGGCGGGTACGACCTGCAGTTGGTGATCAAGGGGCAGACTTTCCAGGAAATCGCCCTGTTTGTGGCAAAGCGGCTCTCGCCGCTGGACGATGTGCTGTCCACCGCCACCCATTTTGTGCTGCGCACCTACAAAAAAGAGGGGCGGCTGTATCAGGATGAAGAAATTGATGAAAGAGAGTGCACGGTGCTGTGATGGATTATGATAAACTGATCGCGCCTGCCGCCAAGGCCATGCGCCCCTCCGGCATCCGTAAATTTTTCGATCTGGCCGCCGAAATGCCCGAGTGCATCAGCCTTGGCGTAGGCGAGCCGGACTTCAAGACCCCGTGGGCTGTGCGCGAAGCCGGCATTGAAAGCCTTGAGCATGGCCGCACCCGCTATACCTCCAACGCCGGCTTAAAGGAGCTGCGCGCCGAGATCAGCCGGTATCTGGAGCGGCGCATGAACCTGCGCTACGACCCCATGCGGCAGATCCTTGTGACCGTGGGCGGCAGCGAGGCCATTGATATGTGCATCCGCACGCTGGTCAAGCCCGGGGACGAGGTGATCATCCCGGAGCCCTGCTTTGTGTGCTACGAGCCTATCACCACCCTGTCCGGCGGTGTGCCGGTGCACGTTGCCTGCCGTCAGGAGGACGAGTTCCGTCTGCGTGCCGAGGCGCTGAAGGCTGCCATTACCCCCAAGACCAAGCTGGTCATCATGCCCTTCCCTAACAACCCCACCGGTGCGGTGATGGAGCGGGAGGATCTGGAAGCAGTGGCTGAGGTGCTGCGCGGCACCGATATCATGGTGCTGTCTGATGAAATTTACGCAGAGCTGAACTACGGTCTGCGGCCGCACGTTTCCATTGCCACCCTGCCCGGCATGGCAGAGCGCACCATCGTGGTGAACGGCTTTTCCAAAAGCTACGCCATGACCGGCTGGCGGCTGGGCTACGCCTGCGGCCCGGAGGCGGTCATTAAGATTATGACCAAGATCCACCAGAGCGCCATCATGAGCGCCCCCACCACCAGCCAGTACGCCGCCATCACCGCCCTGAAAGAGTGTGACGGCGAGATCGACCGGATGCGGGACGAATACAATATGCGCCGCCGCTTGGTGGTGCGCAGCTTCAACGATATGGGTCTGACCTGCTTTGAGCCCCGGGGCGCGTTCTACGCCTTCCCCTGCATCAAGAGCACCGGCATGAGCAGTCAGGAGTTCTGCACAAAGCTTTTGGAGCAAAAGCACGTTGCCATCATCCCCGGCGATGCCTTTGGCGCTTCCGGCGAGGGGTACTGCCGCGTTTCCTACGCTTACAGCGTGGAACACCTGACCGAGGCGCTGAAGCGCATCCGGGAGTTTTTGGTGGAAAACAACATCTACCACGGCAACTGAGGAGGAACACAGATGGAACGGCGAGAGCGGAGAAACGCAGTGACCGTGCTGGCCCCGGCCAAGCTCAATCTGGCACTGGATGTGGTAGGGCTGCTGCCCAATGGCTACCATGCGCTGGACATGACCATGCAGACCATCACCCTGTACGAGCGGGTGATGCTGCGCCGCAGCGCCGGGCTCAGTCTGCGTCTGCCGGGCAGCCTTGTGCAGCCCAACGATAAAAATACTGCCATCAAGGCGGCACTGGCCTTCTTCCACTACACCGGCCTGCTGGCGGGGGTGGATATCACCATCTACAAAAACACCCCGGTGCGGGCGGGCATGGCGGGCGGAAGCGCAGACGCAGCCGCCGTGCTGGTGGGACTGAACGCCCTGTACGGCGCAAAGCTTTCCATGAGTGAACTGTGCGCGCTGGGCGCAGGCATCGGTGCAGACGTGCCCTTTGCCCTGATGGGCGGCACCTGCCGGGTGCAGGGCGTGGGCGATCTGCTCAAGGCACTGCCCCCTGTGCCGGACTGCTGGTTCACGGTAGTGATGCCGGACTACGGCGTGTCCACCCCGGAGGCCTTTGCCGCCTACGATACCGTGGGCAGCAGCATCCACCCGGACTGTGAGGCGCAGGAAAAGGCTATCCGCGCCGGAGACCTGGACGCCGTATGTGCTGCCGCCGGGAATGCACTGGAAGAGTGCAGCGGCGCAAAAGACAACGAGGCGATCAAAACCCTGCTCCGGGCCCACGGCGCTGTCACCGCCCTGATGACCGGCAGCGGCGCGGCAGTGTTCGGCGTGTTCCGGGACGAAGCTGCCGCCAGAGCCGCCGCAGCGGCAGCAAAGCGGCAGTGGCCGCAGGTCTACGTTGCCAAGCCTGACCGCGGCGGCGCCCGGGTGATCCGCTAAAAAGTATAAACCTCCTTCCCGCAGGGCATACTGGCCCCAAAGGAAGGAGGTCTTTTTTGTGCAGACCTTTTACAAAATCTGCCTGCTGCTGCTCATTGTGGGCGGTGTGAACTGGGGGCTCGTGGGGCTTTTTCAGTTCGACCTTGTGGGCTGGCTGCTGGGCGGCAGTACCTCGGTGTGGTCCCGCATCGTGTTTGCGCTGGTGGGCTTGGCTGCCCTTGGCTGCATTCCGGAACTGTTCAGCGAAGAACCGGAGGAAGAATAACAAAACGGCTGCTGCACTTTTGCGTGCAGCAGCCGTTTGCGCGTTGCAGCGCTTCCGGTAAAAAAGCAAGCCGGGAAAATCCGCAGATTTCCCGGCTTGAAAATATAAAATATTTTTCTGCGTGGTTTACTGGTCGTTATCCACATCGTCCCAGCCAATGAGGTCGGGCAGGGTCAGTGTTTCGTCCGAGCAGTGGTGGCTTGCGCGGCGCTGGTCGGCAGCCTTGGTGTGCACCACCTCGCGTGCAAGCTCCCGGATGGCAATGCAGTCCTCCGGCAGGTCGGTCTGGCTGCGGCCGGAGTGGGTGAACAAAATTTTTCCCTCATGCCCTACGATCAGGGTCATGGGCAGGATCTGTGGGGCATTGCGGTCGTAGTGATAACCGGCATCCCGGGCACTTTTGTAGATGCGTTGGGCAGAAAAGCTCCAGCTCAAAAGCCCGCGTGCCTGCTCCACTCCCAGATAGCTGTACAGCACACCCGGTGCATCGCAGATGATGGGGAAGGGAAACTCCTTCCCCTGTGTAGCCTCGGCCACCGCACGGGGCGCTGAGCGCACCACACACGCCAGCCGCACGCCCCGCAGCCGCGGCAGGGTCTTTAAGTAGCGGGTCAGGTATTCCCGGGTGACCGGGTGGTCGAACCCGGGCAGAAAGATCATGCACAGAGGCTCGGTGCCCGCACACAGGGCGTAAAAATCGTTGCCCGGGGTGGTGGGGGTGTCAAAGGTGAAGCGGGGAATGGAGGTACCAACCAGATGCTCAGAGCTCATGCCGCAATTGCACATCCTTTCAAATGGTGATAAAAAAATCCACAGCCGTGCCCTGTGTTTGCAGGGGCACAAGCGGTGGATTGGATTACTATAAAGATCCCGCCCGGTCGTCTGCGGTCAATCAAACCTACCCTTACGGACAGGTGGGTGCCCTGTCTCCGGAATCACGCTTCCTCATCGAGCCTCCATGGTCGACCCATGGCGGGGAGGTCTGCAATCCACCGGAGAACTCCGGGCTCCCGTTGAATGATTAGTAGGATCATACAAACCGCAACAAATCGAGCCGGGCAGGAAGTCTTGCACGGGTCAATCCGTCAAAGGACTTACTCGATATCGTAGTCCTCGCTCAGACGCTGCTCGAACAGCTTGCTGACTTCCATCAGCACCTCGTCGTCCTCTACAACGTCCAGATATTCGCCTTCATCGTCCTCCCCGACACTCAGGATCACCAGCTGGGCGTCCTCGTTCAGGTCCTCTTCGTTCTCGGCGTATTCCACAACAGCCAGATAATGCACGCCCTTGTGGTCCAGCGCATCGATCACCTCAAAAGTGACCTCGTTGCCGTCCTCGTCCTCAAGGGTCATCAGGTCGGGCTGATATTCTTCCTCAGTATTGGGGTTCTTGATCTCGTCAGACATAATACGCTCCTGTATTGCTTTAAGCCAAAAAGCAGTTGATGCAGCGGGCTGCGTCCCGCTTGGTCTGCTTATAGTGTAGCGTGTTTTGCGCAGTTCGTCAAGATGCTTTTTCGCACAGAAATCATTGGATAAATTTTCACGCAATTTCCTCTCGCACTGCCGCGCAGAATATGGTATACTACTGGTTAAAGCTTTTGCGCTGCGCTGTGCGGCGTTGTAGTACAATATATGGAACAGGGAGCGGGAGTATGTTGAAAAAATTCGGGGCAGTCTGTCTTGCGGCGGTGCTGCTGCTTACGGGCTGCACGCTGCGGCCGCAGGAAAACGGCAGCAAGGTCCAGAGCATCAGCCGCCCGGCGGTGGAATCCGCTGAGCTGCAGTTCACCCACCCGGCAGCAGGGGACACCGTTGCGGTGTTCGATACCTCTGCGGGTGTTTTCCGTGCGGTGCTCTTCCCGGAAAAGGCCCCGCAGGCCTGCGATAACTTCATCGGCCTTGTACAGCAGGGTTACTACAACGGCCTTACCGTGAGCCGGGTGGAGAACCAGTTCGTGGTGGAAGCCGGGCAGGGCGCAGACGGCAAGGGCTCTACCATCTGGAAGGGCAGCCGCTACCCGGTGGAAGCATCGGACAGCCTGCACCACTACGCCGGGGCGCTGTGCATGGGCGTGGACGCCTCCGGCGCGTGTGCCAGTGTGTTCTATGTGGTGGAATCGCTGCCGGGAGAACAGTCGGTAACGCAGGAACTGGCAGACCAGATGAACGCCGCCGGTTACCGCGCCGAGGTGGTATCCGCGTACCAGACGGCGGGCGGCGCACCCTATCTGGACTACACCGACACGGTATTCGGGCAGGTGTACGAGGGCATGGACATCGTGGATACCATCGCCCAGACCGCTGTGGACGAAAACCAGAAGCCCACCACCGATATCACCATCAACAGCGTGAGCATCGAGACCTATCAGGGATAAATAGTAAAAGATGCCTGTGCGTGAGCACAGGCATCTTTTTTTACATCTCCCCGGGGTGCTCCTTGCGCCATGCAAGGTAGTCCTCTAAAATCACCGTGGCACTGACCGAATCCAGAATCTCCTTGCGGCGGCTGCCGTAGGTGCCGCTTTCGTCCAGAAGGTCAGCGGCGGCGCAGGTGGTCTGACGCTCGTCCCACATCCGCACCGGCAGGCCGCTCCAAAGCTCCACGGTCTTTGCCAGCTTGCGGCTCTTGGCGGCGCGCTCACCCTCGGTGCCGTCCATATTCAGCGGCAGACCGATCAGGATCATCTCGGCTTCGATCTCCTTGGCTACCTCGCAGACCCGGGCGGCAACCTTGTTGCGCGCCTTTAAGGTGATCTGGGGCGTAATGGCGGTGGTAAGAAATTCGGTGCGGTCGCAGGTGGCAAGGCCGGTGCGGCTGTCCCCGTAGTCAACGGCTAAAATCTTCATACAAAGTCCCTTTCCGGTGTGCAGAATGTTTTTTCCAGTGTACCACAGCGGCGGCGGGATTGCAAAGAAAAGCGGTGGTTTTATCTCCGCTTTCGTGTTACAATAAAGGCAAAAATCAATGAGCGGGAGGAGACCGAAATGCTGAAACTGGTTCTGGGCACTTCCGGCAGCGGCAAGACCACCCTGCTGTATGCCCGCATCCGTGCCCGTGCCGAGGCGGGGAAGCGCAGCATCCTGCTGGTGCCGGAGCAGTTTACCTCCAGCACCGAAGCACGCATCTACCGGGAGCTGGGGGATGCCCTTTCCGGCATGGTGGAAAGCTATTCCTTCACCAGTCTGGCCGAGCATATCCTTGCGATAGAGGGCGGCGCGGCGGTGCAGACCCTGACCGATGCCGGGCGGGCGGTGCTGGTGCGCCGTGCGCTGGAGGAATTGCAGGATAACGTGCACTACTACTACCGCCACCGGCGCAGCGCAGCCTTTTGCCAGATGGCGGCCGAGACGATAGACGAGCTGAAAAGCGCCGGGCTTTCCGGGCAGCAGTTGCAGGAGCTTGCCCGGGACTGCGGCACCGAGAGCGCGAAGCTGGGCGAGCTGGCGCTCATCTTTCAGGGCTACGAAAGCCTGCTGGCGGGCACCGGCATGGATCCTGCCGACCGTCTGGAGTTGGCGGCTGACCGTCTGGAAGCTGCGCTTGCCCGGGACGAGCTGCCGGACTTTCTGCGCGAGCGCGAGGTGTTCATTGATGAGTTCGACACCTTCAACGCGCCCAAAAAGCGGCTGATGGGCGCCATGCTGGCTGCACTGCCCGCCGTGACGGTGGCACTGTGCGAGGACGGCGCACCCATGCAGCCCGGGGACCTGGAACTGTTCTCCGGTGCAAAGCAGGTGGCGGCGCAGCTGCGCCAGCTGGCGCGCAAAAACGGCGCACAAGTGGCCGCCCCGGAGCTGCTGCGGCGGGACCTGCGCCATAAGGATGCCCCGGGCCTTGCCGCGTTGACCGAGCTGCTGGAGACAGGCAGCTGCACCCCGCCGGAAAGCGCCCCGGAGCTGCGGCTGTTTGCCGCCGCCAGCCGGGAGGAGGAGGCCCGCTGTGCCGCAGCCGCCATCCGCCGCCTGATGCGGCAGGGTGTGCGCTGCGGAAAAATTGCGGTGGTCTGCCGCGATATCAGTCTGTACCGGGCTGCGGTGCGGTACGAGTTCCGCATGGCAGAGATCCCTCTGTACTGCGACGAACCCACCACCCCGGAGTTCAGCGCCCCCGCCACGGCGGTGCGGGCACTGCTGGCATTGCTGCGGGGTGCGGACATGACCGAGCAGCTGACCGTGCTGGCCAAGACCGGCCTGTGCGACCTGACCGAGCCGGAGGTCTGCGCGCTGGAAAACTACGCCTACACATGGTCGCCTAATGCAGCGGCGTGGCGGGCAGAATTTACCAAAAGTCCCCGGGGCTTCGGTGACGCCGAACTGACCGAGGAAGATACGCTGAACATGACCCGCGCCGAGAACGCCCGCAAAAAGCTGGTGACGGCGGTGGATACCCTGCGCAGCAAGGTGCGCAGCGCCAACGCGGAGCAGATCAGCCGGGCGCTGTATTTCTGCCTGAAGGAGCTGGGCGCAGAGGAGCAGCAAGCCGCGCAGGTGGAGGATATCCGCACTGCCCGGGGCATTCCGGCGGCAGAGGAAGCCGCCCGCGAGTGGAATGTGGTGATGCAGCTGCTGGACGAGATGGCGCGGCTGCTGGGCAGTCAGGGCATCACCGTGCCGGAGTACGAGGATCTTTTCGGTCTGCTGCTGCGCTCCTCTGACCTTGGGCACATCCCGCAGACCTTGGACGCGGTGGTGCTGGCAAGCGCCGGTAAAATGCGTTTGGATGCGCCGGACTATGTATTCGTGCTGGGGCTGGCAGAGGGCGAATTTCCCTGTACCCCCGCAGAAAGCGGCCTGCTGACCCACGCCGACCGCGACCTGCTGATGGCAAAACAGATCGACCTGCCGGACTGCTTTGAAAACCGTGTGGTGCGGGAACAGGTCTGTTTTTATAAAGCCCTTACCGCCCCGGCAAAGGGGCTGTGGATGAGCTGGCCGAAAGGGCAGGGACAGACCCTGTGCGCTGCGCTGGAACCCATCGTGGAGGCATTGCAGCCCGCCGCACCGCAGCTGGAACTCATTGACCTTGCCGCCACCCCCGCAGACGGCTTAGACGTGCTGGGCGGCGGCTGGCCGCTGACCGAACTGGAACGTGCCAGCCTGACCGAGGCGCTGCGCACCCCCGGTGAGGGAGTGCAGGCACCCCGGGGACTGGCACTGTTGCAGCGCATGGAGCAGGACCCGCCCCGGCAGGTGCAGGATCTGCCCACACTGGAAACGCTGCTGGGCAGGCGGCTGCACATCTCGCCCAGCCAGCTGGAAAAATATTATACCTGCCGCTACGGTTACTTTTTGCAGTATGTGCTGGGGCTCAAGCCCCGCCGCCGTGCGGAGCTTTCGGCAGACCAGAGCGGTACCCTGATGCACTGGGTGCTGCAAATGGCGCTGGACCCCCACCCCGGGGCAGACAACCCCTGCGCCGGGCTGCGCCCCTTTTTGGAGCTGGATGATGCCGCCATGGCCGACCTTGCCGCCGCACTGGTGGACGAGTATGCGCGGCGCTATCTGCCGGAGGATACTGCACGCTTTGCCTATCTGCTCTCCCGGCTGAAAAAGAGCATGACCAGCCTGCTGTGCTATCTGCGGGACGAGCAGAACCAGTCCCAATTCAAGCCCGTGGCCTGCGAGCTGAAAATAGGCCGGGGCGAGGACGCCGTGCCCGGGCAGGTGTACCGCCTGTCGGACGGGCGCACGGTGCAGCTGGTGGGCACGGTGGACCGCGCAGATGAGTGGATCGAGGACGACGGCACCCGCTGGGTGCGGGTGGTGGACTACAAGACCGGCAGCAAAAAGCTGGACTTGAAAGAAGTCTACTGTGGGCTGGACTGCCAGATGCTGCTGTATCTGTTCAGCCTGACCCGGGATGCGGGCGGGCGCTTTACCGGCGCACAGCCGGCGGGCGTTTTGTATCTGCTGGCGGACCCAGCCCCCCAGACCCTGCCCCGCGAACAGGCTGCCCGCGCGGTGGAGTACCAGCTGGACGGCCTTGTGCGGGACGAGCAGAAGATCTTTGACGCCATGGATGCAGACGAAACCGGCAAGTACCTGCCCTTTGGCTACCGCAACGGCGCACCCAGCCCCTACCAGAAGGACAAGCGGGCCGACAGCGCCAAGCTCAGCCGCATCCAGCTGCATCTGGACGATCTTGTTACCCAGATGGGCGAGCAGCTTTACGGCGGGCAGATCGACGCCGAGCCGCTGGTGGTGAGCAGCAGCAAAAGCCCCTGCACCTGGTGCGATTACAGCTTTATCTGCTGCCACGAGACCGGGGTGCACGAGCGTGCGCTGGAAGCCCCTGCAAAGCCCTTTGAACCTGAGGAAGAACCCGAAGAAGAGGAGGAACAGCCGTGAGCGGACCCAAATGGACCCCGGCGCAGCAGGCCGCCATTGCCGACCGGGGCGGTGCGCTGCTGGTAAGTGCAGCCGCAGGCAGCGGCAAGACCGCCGTGCTGACAGAGCGGGCGGTGCAGCTGATCACCGACCCGGAGCACCCAGTCAACGCCGACCGGCTGCTCATCGTCACCTTTACCAATGCGGCGGCAGCAGAGCTGCGTGCCCGCATCGGGCAGGCGCTGCTGCACCGCAGCCAGCTGCAGCCCGGCAATGCCATGCTGCGCCGCCAGAGGATGCTATTGCAGCGCGCGCCCATCTGCACCATTGACGCTTTTTGTCTGAACCTGCTGCACAAGCACTTTCAGGCGCTGGATATCCCGCCGGATTTTGCCCCGGCAGACCCCGGCACCGTGCAGCTGCTGCGGGGGGCGGCACTGGCCGAAACGCTGGAAAACGCTTACCGCGACCCGGATTTCTGCGCCTTTGCAGACCTGTACGGCAAGGGACGCACGGACAAGCCCGCAGGCGATGCCATTTTGCAGATCTACGATTTTCTGCGGGCGCTGCCGGATTACGACCGCAAGCTGGACGAATTTCTTGCGCCATACGAGCAGGAAAACGGCTTTGCCGATACCTGCTGGCACGACCTGCTTCTGGCCGAAGCTGCCCGCTGCGCCAAGGCTGCGCGGGAGCTGCTGAAAGCAGCACTGGCCGACTGCCATGCGGATTTTGACCAAGAGCTGGCAGTTGCCGAGGAAAAAAAGACTCCCTCTGCCCGGGCAAAAGCACAGGCCACAGTGGCAGAAAAATACGAAGAAGCCGGTACAAGGCTGGAAAAAGCCGCTGCCCTCTTTGCACAGGCGGAGCAGCTGGCGGCTACCGGGCAGTGGGACCCGCTGTACGATCTGCTCACCCCCTATGTGCTGGGCATGGAGGAAGCCCCCGGCCTGAAGGGCATGAAAAAGCGTCTGGGCGGCGACCACAAGGCGGAGATCAAGACCCGCTCGGACGAAGCTGCCGCTTTGTTTGAGCAGATGACCCAGCTCATCTGCTGCTCCGAGGCCGAGGCCGAGACCGACCGGCAGATCACCCTGCCCCGGCTGCGGGCGCTGTTTGCCGCCGTGCGGGACTTCGATGCCCGGTTCACGGCCAGAAAACGGGAGCGCAAGCTGCTGGAATTCAGCGATTTTGAACACCTTGCCCTGCGGCTGCTGCGCACCCCGGAGGGAAAGCCAACTCCCTTGTGTGAGAACATCCGGCAGGACTACGCCGCCGTGATGGTGGACGAATATCAGGACACGAACGCCCTGCAGGACGCCCTTTACCGCTGCCTTGCCGCCCCGGCGGGGGATAACCTCTTCCTAGTGGGCGACCTGAAGCAGAGCATCTACCGCTTCCGGCAGGCAGAGCCGGGCATCTTCCGGCAAAAGCTGGACAGCTGGCCGCTGCTGCCGGGCGCAAAAGCCCGTCCCCGCCCGCCGGAGGGCACCCCGGGCACGGACGCTCTGCTGGCGCTGGATGCAAACTTCCGCTCCGCACCGCAGGTAGTGGCGGGCATCAACTATTTCTTTGAGCAGCTCATGACCCCGGAACTGGGCGATACCGCCTACGGTGACGGGCAGCGTTTGGTCTGCGGCGCACCCGGGGAATATCAGGGCAGCGTGGAGGTGCAGTTTTTGCCGGACGACGAGACCGAGACCGATGCAGGCTGGATCGCGGAACGCATCGCGCAGCTGGTTTCTGCCGGGGAGCCGGTGCGGGAGGGCAGCACCACCCGCCCGGTGCGGTACGAGGACTGCTGCATTTTGCTGGCGGCACGCACCGAGTTCCCGGCCTATGTGGAGGCGCTGACCGCCCGGGGCATCCCGGTATACGCTGACGCCCGGGAGAACCTGATGCTTGCGCCCCACATCCGCCCCCTCATCGCCCTGCTCAAGGTCATCGACGACCCCTCGCAGGACATCTATCTGGCCGCCGCCATGCTGGGCCCCATGTTCGGCTTTACGGAGGATGATCTTGTGCGGCTGCGCGCCCGCAGCCGTCAGGTACAGGCCGAGCCGGACAAAAAGCCCGCCCGCATCAGCCTGTACGGCGCACTGCTGCTGGCGCTGGAGGACCCGGCCGACGACCCCTTTACCGAGAAGGTGAAGGACTTCTACGCTCATCTCACCGCCCTGCGGCAGATGGCGCGCAGTGCCCCGGCAGAGCAGCTGCTGGAAGAAATTTTTGCCTCCACCGGTTATCTGGCGGCGCTGGGCGTGCTGGAAAACGGTGCCCGCCGCCGGGAGGATGCCCGCCGCTTTGCTAACTTCTGCGCCGCCTCCGGTGCAGGCGGCATCTCGGCGCTGGTGCGCGCCATCGATGCCGCCGCGCAGGCCGGCAGTACCGGACAGGACACCGTACCCAGCGGGGTGCACCCCGGGTGCGTGTCCATCATGACCATCCACCGCTCCAAGGGCTTGCAGTTCCCGGTGGTGTTCGTGGGGGATACAGCGCGCAAGTTCAACGCTTCGGATATCCGTCAGCCGGTGCTGGTGCACCGCACTTTCGGCGCAGGGCTGCGACTGCGGCCGGAAAACGGCGAGGGTGCCTACAAGACCGCCGCTTACACCGCGCTGGCCGCTGTCCACGCCAGGGAACTGCGCAGCGAGCAGATGCGCCTTCTGTATGTGGCGCTCACCCGTGCGCAGGATAAGCTCATCCTCACCGTGCCACTGAGCAGCGGCAAGAGCGCCAAGCCCTTTGCCAAGGCAGCAGCTTTTCTGGCTGCCGGGGCGGGGGCCACACTGCACCAGCAGGCCAACAGCTTTGCCGACTGGCTGCGGGCGGCGCTGCTGGTGCACCCGGACGGCGGGGTGCTGCGGCAGCTTTCCGGCAACCGGGAGCTGCTGTTTGTGCAGACCGAAAGCGTGATGGCCATCAGGGTGTGTGACGATGCCGTGCAGCTGTCCGAGGAAATAGATACAGATACGCCGGACGAAACGCCGGAGACCGACCCGGCACTGGTGAAGAAGCTGCGGCAGAACTTTGCGTGGCAGTACCCGGCGGCAGCGCTTGCGCAGGTGCCCGCCAAGGTCAGCGTGACCAGCATCGTGCACAAGGCCGAACAGACCACGCTGGAGCGCCCGGGCTTCCTTTCTAAGGACGGCCTGACCGCCGCCGAGATGGGCACCGCATTGCACGCCTTTTTGGAGCACGCGGACTTTGCCCGGCTGGCTGCGGCCAAGGCTGCGGGCACGCTGGACACGGCCATTCCGGCAGAGCGGGACCGTCAGGTGGCATTGCAGCTGACCGCCCCGGAGATCGCGGAAAAGCTGGACGCGGTGTGCATCCGCCGCTTTGTGGAAAGCGAGGCCTTTGCAAAGATCTGCGCTGCGCAGCAGGTGCTGCGGGAGCTGCCTTTTATCACCGCACTGCCTGCCGGTGCGGTGCTGGCGGCGCAGGGACACGAGGAACTGCCCGCTGCCGCAGACGCGCAGGTGCTGGTGCAGGGCATCGCCGACCTTGTGCTGGTGTACCCGGACCATCTGGAGCTGCTGGACTACAAGACCGACCGCCGCAAGGCCGAGAGCGACTTTTTGCGCGCCTACCGTGCCCAGCTGAACCTCTACGCCATTGCCATCGAAAAGCGTTTTGCACCGAAAAAGGTGACCTATAAGGGCATCTACTCCTTTGCACTGGGCAAACTGATCGAAGCGTAAAAGGGAAAAGTCATATTTTTTCCAAAGAACGCATAAAAAGTGCTTGACAGGGCAGATAAAGCGTGGTAGAATAGCCGGGTAAAGAAAGCAGCTACGGCCTGTGCCGCGCTCGCCTTGCGGGAGGATGTCCCCGGGCTATACCCGAAACAGCAGCTTATTCTTTTGAGAATGCTGCGGCTTTGTGTGAAATTTCGCGCGGCTGTCCAGAATATGGGCGGCCGCGTTTTCTATGCCAAATATTGCAACACTATGGATTTTGTTTGGAGGTGCATTCATTATCGCTACCGCTGGAAAGTCGAAGGAACTGGAGA